>RCUH01000025.1_pt1 | contig 297639 bp, 290 predicted proteins | sample 2166191 | NCBI WGS metagenome assembly RCUH01 (sample SAMN09932848, study PRJNA488358) | compost metagenome | feature: garden; material: soil; isolation source: compost soil in an enriched community after 214 h of incubation | place: Germany: Experimental Botanical Garden Goettingen | collected...
GAGGTAGTCCTGTAACGTCAACCGATTACTGGTTCACGGTAACCTATAAAGAATACATAGGAGACACCGAAGTAACCAAAGAATTTAAAGCACATTTCTCTTTAAAACGATAAGCAGATCCAAAGAGAATTTTAGTTGTGAAAAGCCCTGAGCATTGTATGTCAGGGCTTTTTATTAAATATGGAATTTAGCTTATATATATGTTGAGAAAGAAACCGAGTATTATAATTTAATTTACAAATTGGTTTTCTAAATTTCAACTTTTAAGCTATTTGTCTAAATTGGCCGTAAAAGCTTTTGTAGCTTTTGAGTTTTTCTTCCAATTATACATGTTTTCTTTTCCCTGTGCTTTTTTTACTTTGGAAGATGTTGCATCACTACTAGCGCTATTTATAAAAGTTAATTCGCCAGAATAATTCGCTTTGATCATATTTTGTCTGTCATCCATTCCTTCTAAAGTTATGGTATAAACTTCATTATTTTTTGCAACGATTACACTACCAGTTTTTATAGGCGCATAGTTAGTGAAATCATCATTTTTCATTTCGAAAAACCAAGTCCCAAATTCAAGACCAATTTCGGATCCCGCACCTAAACCTGCATTTCCTGCATTTTCCTCTCCAATTGGATATGTACCAGCTGAAATTTCTGTGGTTACTTCTGTTGGAGTATAAAGAGTTATTCGCATGAAATCGCCAGTTCCTTCACTAGCCCAATAATATTCTGGATAAGTGGTTACATTTTGATTTAATATGTAAATGTCCCATCTGTTGTTCTCTTTACCTGCAATTGGCGATTTTCCTTTATATTCAATATAACCATGATCTAATTGGCCAACTTGTCTGTCGGTTGTTAATGTGGTTACTGTATATTCGTCTCCCTGTCTTACTTTTCCAGTATATTTTCCAACATGTCTTGAACCGTCTTGTAATTCAAAGTTAAAACGAACTTCCTGATCGTCTTTCTTATCCATTACCTTAACAGAACCATCTGTAATAAATACCTCTTTAGCGATACCTTCTTTACTATTATTATGTTTAAATGACGCAAAGGCATAATACGGAGCACCATCTTCTATATCCTGTTGTGTAGCAATACGAAATGATCCTACTTTATATTCAGATGAAGCTATGTAAGTTTGATTAGGAATTTTTGCTTCCCATGCTTTTGGTGCCATGTCATTATAAAATGACAATGAGATATAATAACCGTCTCCCACTAATTCACCATATTTATCAGTTTCTCCTTGTGCAAAATAGGCCATATATTCAGCTATATTTGGATGATCATATTCTTGATCTCCCCAATACCATCCGTTTTGTTTATCATATTGAATATCGTATACTGGCTCAATATCAATTAGAACTTTAAAGTCAACCTTATAAGAAATGTTTTGTTCATCGGTTAAAGTTCCTTTAATAGCATATGTTTCTTCTGATCTGTTTACGGTTAGTTCACCGGAAACAATTTTAGATTGCGCGTTTCCCTTAGCTAAGTGACTGTCTGTCGTGATAGAATACAGAGTCGCTACTTGTGAAACGGTATACTTAGTTGATTTCAGTTCAGCTTCTAACAAATTATCGTTTGTTATAGGATCTGAAACGAAGTTCAATTGAAAATCACCCTCAGCAGCATGTAATAAAATTTTAAATTTACCAGTGTTGTTTTCGGTACCTAAATATGTTCCTTCTGCACTTTCGATTGGAGTTGTTATTCCTGGTTCATTTGGTGAATCATCATCACTACATGAGATGAATGCCCCATTTACAAAAATAAAAATCCCCAAAATTCCTATTAACTTTTTCATAATTGAATTTAGTTTTAATGATTAAAATTAAGTATTAGCTAAATTTTAAAGTGTGTAAAATTGTTGTGGCTAATAAAGATTATAACGATTTTTTTAATTCTTTATTGGCGGGACTTAGACGTTTAATTAATACTTTAACGTTTATAGTACTTAGCTTTTTGATATTTTTCTTTCAAAAAAAAGAGTAACTTGCAACAAGATTAAAAACATAATATAATAATGACTATCTCAAATTTTTATTTGACAAATAATCGCTTGATACGCCTAATACGTACATTATTATATTTGCATGACGATACTTTCTTAAAAAGCTCAAAAGAGTTTATTTATTAAGCCCTGTCAAAACTCTAGACAGGGATCCTTTAATTTAGACAGCTCATTTATTTAATCTTCAATTTTCATTTAGGATAAGGATATCATTGAATTGAAAACAGTAGGAGCTATAAGATATTTAATGATGAGTTATATATCATGCCTATGAAAAATGGAGCAACAAGAAAGTTATGTCACAAAATATCATTTTAACAACAGGAATATACGATTTAATTAAAGATCATTTAAGAAGAAAGAAAGTAACAAGACAAGAAGAAGAATTATTGTTTACTGAACTTAAAAAGGCATCACAGGTACTAAGGAGAGATTTACCGCAAGACATTGTTTCGGTAAATCGAAGAGTAACCTATAAAAACCATACAAACAATGAAGAAAAAACAGTTGTATTTGTAGGTCCTGAAAAATCGAAACCAAGCAAAAATAAAATTTCAATTCTTTCTGATGAAGGTATTGCAATGGTAGGATACAAAGTGGGTAATCTTATAGAATGGCCCTCTAAAAAAGGCGATTTAAAACTAGAGATATTAAAAGTTGAAGAAATAGTTTAACACTCTTTTAAATTTAAAAACATCCCGAAAGGAGTTTTTCTTTTCGGGATGTTTTTTATGATTATAGTTCAACAAATACGAAAATCTGTTGTTGAATTTTTAATTCTCACAGAAAGGTTCGATTTGTTGTAAGTGTCTTTCTATTTGGAATTTATTAAAGTTATCCCATTTTGGAGGAGAACTTGTTTTTTGCCCATACATAGAATCTAAACAAACATTATTGTCTTTATACTTATCATGTAAAACAGTCAAAATTTTAAAGAAAAACTCATCTAACATTATAATAGCATCAAATTCTAATTTTAGTGTGTTATAATTACTATCTGATGGCTGTAATAATTGTAGTAAGTTTAGAACTTCGTTTTTTTCAATTTCACTAATTTCGGTCAAATAACCCATTTTTAAAGTTTTAAAAACCAAATTATTCCACGCTATGCTATCATGTCCCCATTGAATATTAGGTAGGTTTAAAGAATGTTCACAAATTAGAATAATAGAAAAAAGAACATCGTTTAAATATTCAGCAGGAAACTCATCAAAGCTTCTAAATTCAAAACCGCTTTGGTACATTTTTTCCTGATTAAAATCTAAACCTACATCCGAAAGTAATTCGTATTCCATGTATGCTTCAATCTGGTCTCGCCACCAAATATTTTCTTCTTTTTCAAATTTCAACAATTTTCTAAATTCATCTACTTTATAAGTTAGAATTTTACCTTTTGGCATTACTTTATTAAATGTCCCTACGCCAATATAACGAGACATAGCATTTCTCATAGAACCCAAAGTAAGTTTTTTGTCTAAATTGTATTTATCACTTATCACTCCCATAATGTCAGGACTTCCAAGAGTTGCTATGAAAAAAGGCTCAAACCACTGCAATAAATAAATGGCATTGGCATGTATTTTATCAAAATCATTGTAATCTACAATTCTACTATTTTCAGTTAATGACGGTAAAGTAATATGAAAATGGTATGTTCCGTTATTAAACAAAACTAGGTTTTCCTGATTTGTCATGAACATATTAAGGCCATTATTATAATCTGGAAAGTTTAATTTGCCATTCAGTACAGACGATTCATTGATCTTATCGAGGAATAACTTTTTAGTAGCCCTTAATTCTTTACAAGAATCAATTATCGTTCTGTTTTCAAAATATTTGGTTACAAATTCTATAGAATCACCGTCAAAGTGTACAGAACCCATTGTTTTGTTTCTTTGGGTAATCATACTTTGAATATTATAAGGCTGATTTTCAAGGAAAGTTTCCATAATGGATTTTCCAAGATATTCAGGATTTTCAAGTGGTTTTATCTCCTCTTCAGTAGTTTCTGCAGTGTTTACTGCAGATAAAGTTTTGTGTTGATAGTTAATATCCAGTTTTTCCAGTGAATGACTATTTATCATTCGACTTACTGTATAGTTTTCATTCACGTTAAAAGCTTTTTTCAGTAAAGGGGTTAAGCTTTCCGGTTTATAACATGTTCTATAGTCAATACTGTATTTTTCAAAACCAATTTTTTCTTGTATAAATTCACCAGAGACTATAAGAGGGTCTTCAAATTGTAAGTAGGTTTCGTTTTCTAATCCAATTCCCCAATAATATTTTTTAGTCTGATTGTCTTTCATTTATACTTATTTGTTTTTTTTCGGTTAATTTAATTTTTGTTTTATTCGGAAATACGGATCTAATTTGTTAAAAATAGAGGTAAAAAACTTTAAATAGATTCAAGCAATTATGTTTAATCTATTTAAAAAGTTTTGTTTTACTTTTAAAATTATAAGAATTTATATTTTTAGTCTTAGAAGCTTGCACTTGTATCGACTGAAAGATTGATAAAAAGTGTAATTTTATAAAGGAGTTATAAAATTATTAATGACATTAATTACTATTATACCAATAATTTAAGTGGATGGATAGCTGAATTACAACTTTTGCTATCCTGTGTGTTTTCCAAGTTGCAAAAGTAGTGCTTTATTGTATCATTTCCAAGTAGTTAATATGATGACAATCAATAAAATTTTGGGTGTTGAATAATTTAGCGTAATTGTTCTATTTATTCATGGTAATAAAAGACATAAGACGAATATAATTCATTATTCCACCAATCTTTTCTAATTTTCGAAAAGTAATTATAATTAAATTTCCCCGCTTGTGATTGCAATGGATAAACGACTATACCATTCTCTCTATAAGCTTTATTCGAGTTTGTTTCAGGAACTATAGGAACAATATGTCCTGAGAGTCCTTTTACTTTTCTTTTTGCACAAATTATTCCGATTCCACCATTAGTGTTCACTTTATTTTGAATTTCATCAAGGGTAAACATTCTTTCCCAGCCAAAACTGGCCCCCCATTGTAAAAACCAATCATGTATGGCGCTAGAGTATATGCGATTAACAGTTTGTTCAAAAACTACTTCTTCCTCTTGCCCCTGTAATATTTTTTCTAGAGCTTCATCTGTCCACCAAACCGTTGGAAGATATACTTTACAGAAATAACAATAATCATAAGAGTAAACATTACAGTAAGTATCTTCTTCTGTTTTTTGATATCTAACATTGGCAGCAACATCTAGTTTATCAATCAGACGGGCAATACTTTCTTTTTTACTAGCAGAATCAGTTAAATCTCTAAACGGAATACTGGCATCCTGAATAGGTCTTTCTTTCATTTCCATAGAATCTAATCGAGATCGTGGATCGGGTAATAAATCAACTTTCTTTATTTGACTGTTTGATATTGGATTATCGACTAGAGATAATGATGCTAGTGATATGGTATGTTTTCCCATTTTGACTACTTAAAAATTAATTGGCTTAACATTACGGAAATGATTATTCCTGCAATATGATTTGTCAACCAAAAAGTAAATGTAAGGATTTAATTTTCCAGAATAATAGGGGATGAGTATCTAATTTTTTTGATAAAGACAATATTTTTAGTTGTGAAAGGTCTTAATATTTTGAATTATAAGATGTTTTTTTAAGATAATTTATTTTGTTTAAGCTGTTTACGTTCTTTTAATTTTATAATTATTGAAAGTGAAAATTTAACATTTATTAAAGAGACACAATGTTGTTTGTATAAGCAACATTGTGTAATTTTGATGCCGTATTATGAAGTTTAAAATTCATTTTTTAATATCACTATGTATTTTCCTGTTTAATGGATATGGACAGCTATTTGCCCATACTCATCAGGAATCTATTGCGATTACTTATTCTACACTTTCAAAGCTTGACAAATTACAAGTTACAAGTTTTGCTAGTACACAAAACGATATAAGTAACTACACTTCCTGTTATATTGAAAAATTAAATGATAAAACATATACTACCGATAATGAGACGGAAGAAAACGAATTAACTTCTTCAAAAAAATGGTTGGAGTTAAACAATTACTTTATTACTGTTTTCTCTGCACAAACACCTCAATATTTTTGCCCAAATATAAAAAAGAGCTCGCATGTAAGTAGGCTCTTTTCTTTTTTACCATCTTGTAAATGGTATATTATGTTTCGGGTAATCAGGATTTGATTTAAAAATCCACACAGGCATTACTATGCCTAATTCATTAGTTCAGTTATTTATTACTGTTCGTTATCCTTAAAATTTAAAAAGGATACACGTGAGTGAATTGCCATGCACTCATTTTAAAAATATCAAAAAAATCATACTGTTCAAAGAGTAAAATATTATGAAGAGAATCCTCATGATCACGGGCTTGTGGGCCCTGATGTGCTTAACTGCGTGTACATCAAAAATTGAAAAAGAAAAAGAAGATCAGGTAAAATTTTTAGTTACTAATCCTATAAAAAAGGATACATCTATTATTAAGGAATATGTATCTCAAATCCATTCAATACAGCATATTGAGCTACGGGCTCAAGAAAAGGGTTATTTAGAGAAAATTTTTGTAGACGAAGGTCAATTTGTGAAAAAGGGCCAGTTACTATTTCAAATTATGCCTAAGTTATATGAAGCCGAAATGCAAAAGGCTGCAGCCGAAGCTGATTTTGCTGAAATTGAATATAAAAATACCAAAAGACTTGCTGATAAAAATGTAGTGGCTCAAAACGAATTGGGTATGGCTAAGGCCAAATTTGATAAAGCTAAGGCTGAATTGGCTTTAACAAAAGTTCATCTTGGGTTTACACAAATCAGGGCTCCTTTTGATGGTATAATAGACCGTTTTCATGTAAGGCTAGGAAGCCTTGTAGATGAAGGAGATTTACTTACTAATCTGTCTGATAATAGTAAGATGTGGGTATATTATAATGTTCCGGAATCTGAATATCTTGATTATAAAGCTAAAGCAAATACTGATGCTACTCCAAAAGTAAGCCTATTAATGGCTAACAATAAAATGTTTGATTACCCAGGTATCGTTGAAACCATTGAAGGAGAGTTTGATAACGAAACCGGTAATATTGCTTTCAGGGCGACTTTCCCTAATCCTAAAAGGTTACTAAGGCACGGAGAAACAGGTAATATTCAAATGGAAATACCTCTTAAAAATACTATTCTTATCCCTCAAAAAGCAACTTTTGAAGTTTTGGATAAAAAGTATGTTTATGTTATTGACAAAAACAACGCGATAAAATCAAGGGAGATTACAATTGCGGCTGAATTGCCAAATATTTTCGCAATAAAAAGTGGTTTGTCTGTAGATGATAAGATTCTTTTGGAAGGTATACGCCTTGTAAAAGAAAATGAAAAAATCAAGTACAAATTAGAGAAACCTGAATATGTTATGTCGCATTTGGAGCTATATGCAGAGTAATCGAAATAACTTAAAAAGAAAAAAACATGTTTAGTAAATTCATACATAGACCTGTATTTGCAATAGTAATTTCGATTATGATTGTTTTTATGGGTTCTCTGGCAATTAAGCAATTGCCAACATCGCAATTTCCGGATATTGCACCAACAACAGTAAATATTTTTATTGCTTATCCAGGGGCTAGTGCTGATGTATTAGTTAAGTCGACTCTTATAACACTTGAGAATGCTATAAACGGTGTTCAGGATATGCGATATATGGCGACTGATGCAACAAGTGCAGGTGAAGCCACTTTAAGGATAATTTTTGAACCGGGTACCGATCCCAATCAGGCGGTTATCAGGGTAAAAACAAGGGTAGACCAGGTTATGCCGCTATTACCTGAACTGGTACAGCGCGAAGGTGTCGTTATTACGCCTATCCAACCTAGTATGTTGATGTATGTGAACCTTTATGCAAAGGGTAAAAATATGGATGAAAAATTCCTATATAATTATGCCAATGTTAAAATGCTTCCTGAAATCAATAGGATTAAAGGGGTAGCCAGATCACAAATATTAGGTAGTAGAACTTATGCAATGCGTATTTGGTTAAATCCAGATCGTATGAGAGCTTATAATGTTTCTACAGAAGAAGTAATGAAGGCCCTTGGTGAACAAAGTATTGTTGGACGCCCTGGACGTATAGGACAAAGCTCCGGTATTAAGGCTCAGTCACTAGAATATGTTTTAACGTATAAAGGAAGATTTAGTGAGCCCGCAGAATATGAAAATGTTATTATCCGTGCTAATTCAGAAGGTGAAAGTATACGTTTAAAAGATATTGGTAAAGCCGAATTAGGTAGTGAGTTCTTTGATATTTATTCCAACTTAGACGGTCATCCATCAGCATCTATTGTGTTAAAACAAAATTACGGAAGTAATGCGAACGAAGTAATTAAACAGGTAAAAGAGAAGTTGGATGAAATGAAAGAAACTTTTCCTCCAGGGCTTGATTATAAAATCAGTTATGACGTTTCTAAGTTCCTGGATGCTTCCATAGAGCAGGTTATCGAGACATTAAGAGATGCATTTATACTTGTTGCTTTAGTTGTGTTTATTTTCCTTGGTGATTGGCGTTCTACATTGATCCCGATCTTAGCAGTTCCTGTTTCGTTAATAGGTGCATTTTTTGTTATTCAGTTTTTCGGAATCTCAATTAACCTTGTAACACTATTTGCTCTTGTACTTGCAATTGGTATCGTAGTGGATGATGCGATAGTCGTCGTCGAGGCAGTGCATGCCAAATTTGAAGAATTCCCCCATATAACACCTTATCAGGCAGTAAAAAAAGTATTGGGAGAAATTAGTGGAGCTATTATAGCTATTACAGCGGTTATGGTGTCTGTATTTGTACCTATATCATTTATGTCTGGTCCTGTGGGAACATTCTATCGTCAGTTCTCAATTACAATGGCGAGTTCGATTGTAATTTCTGCTTTGATAGCACTTACACTTACACCTGTGTTATGTGCGATGTTATTGAAGAATAATCATGGAAAAGAAACTAAAAAGAATTTGCTAACTAAAAGTCTGGATAGTTTTAACCGTGTATTTGATAAAATGACCGGGAAGTATGTTACACTGCTAAAATCTATAGTTAGTAGAAGATGGCTTACGTTTGGTGTATTAATAGCATTTTGTGCGGGTACATTCTATATGAATCAAATTCTTCCATCAGGGTTTATTCCAAGTGAAGATCAGGGTACTATTTATGCTATTATTCAAACACCACCCGGATCTACATTGGAAACAACAAATCAGGTTTCACAAAGACTTCAAAAAATTTGTGAACATGTTGATGGTGTAGAATCTGTATCTTCTTTGGCTGGTTATGAAATTATGACCGAGGGTAGGGGATCTAATGCAGGTACCTGTCTTATCAACCTTAAAGACTGGTCTGATAGGACGCATACGGTTACTGAAATCATGGAAGAACTGGAAGAAAAATCTAAAGGGCTTGGAGCAAAAATTGAGTTTTTTGAACCACCAGCAATTCCTGGATTTGGTTCTTCAGGAGGTTTTTCTATGCGTTTACTTGATAAAAATACTACTGTAGATTACAAAGACTTTGATAAAATCAATAAACAATTCATGGAAGATTTGGGTAAGCGTAAAGAGCTATCAGGCTTATTTACCTTTTTCGCTGCCAATTATCCTCAGTATGAATTGGAAGTAGATAATCAATTAGCGATGCAAAAAGGAGTATCTATAGGAAAAGCAATGGAAAACCTTGATATTCTTATTGGTAGTACCTATGAACAGGGTTTTATTAAGTTTGAGCGTTTCTTTAAAGTTTATGTTCAGTCCGATCCTAAATTTAGAAGGCTTCCATCTGATATTTTAAATCTTTATATTAAGAATGATCATGGAGAAATGGTTCCGTATTCGGCTTTTATGAAGCTTATAAAAACTCAGGGGCCTAATGAGATTACCCGTTATAATATGTATAATTCTGCGGCCATACAGGGACTTCCTGCGAAAGGTTATACAACTGCCGAAGCCATTCAGGCTGTTCGTGAAGTTGCCAGCAAAACGTTACCAAGAGGCTATGATATTGCATGGGAAGGTCTTTCTTTTGATGAGGCGAGCAAAGGGAATGAATCAATTTACATTTTTTTAATTGTACTGTCATTTGTTTATTTTGTTTTAGCAGCACAATACGAGAGTTTTATTATTCCTTTAGCTGTTGTTTTCTCGTTGCCGGTTGGTATTTTCGGTTCATTTTTATTACTTAAATTAATGGGACTTCAAAATGATATTTATGCTCAGATCGGGCTTATCATGCTTGTTGGTCTGCTCGGTAAGAATGCAGTATTGATAGTCGAATTCGCCGTCCAGAAGCACCATGAAGGAGCTACGGTGCGGGAAGCCGCCATTGAAGGAGCCAAGGTGCGTTTCCGTCCGATATTAATGACATCATTTGCTTTTATTGCAGGGTTAATTCCTTTGATGATTGCAAGTGGAGCAGGGGCAATTGGTAACAGAACACTTGGTTCTGCAGCTCTTGGAGGTATGCTCTTCGGAACAATTTTCGGAGTAATTATTGTCCCTGGATTGTATTTTATTTTTGGCTCACTTGCAGATGGTAGAAAATTAATACGAGATGAAGAGGATAGTTCTTTATCGCAAGTATTTGTTCACCAAATTGATAATTTTACAAATAATGAAGAAAATGAGGAATAGACTTAATATATGTATATACGTAGGAATAACTTGTTTAATGTTAACTTTTGTAGGATGCAAAACGCCTTCGATGGTTGTAAAAACAGAAAACAAAACCGTTCCTGCTGCATATAATAATGGAACGCAACAAGATAGTATTAATAGTGGAAGAATAAAGTGGAAAGATTATTTTACAGATAAATATCTTATTGCTCTTATTGATACTGCATTGGTACATAACCAGGAACTGAATATCACGTTACAGGAAATTGAGATAAGCAGGAATGAAGTAAGGGCTAGAAAAGGAGAGTACTTACCATTTATTGGCCTTAAAGGCTCTGCTGGTTTTGATAAGGTTGGCAGGTATACTAACATAGGTGCTTTGGAAGCCAATACAGAGATTAAACCCGGTAAAGAAATGCCTGAACCGTTACAGGATTATGCAATAGGTGCGTATGCAACCTGGGAGATTGATATTTGGAATAAGCTGCATAATGCTAAAAAATCTGCTGTAAGTAGGTATTTGTCTTCTGTGGAGGGGAAAAATTTTACAGTAACTAACCTGATTTCCGAAATTGCCAGTTCTTATTACGAATTGTTAGCACTTGATAATCAATTGGCTATTGTAAAACAAAATATTGGTATTCAAACTAATGCTTTGGAGATAGTTAAACTACAAAAAGAATCAGCAAGGGTTAATGAACTGGCTGTACGTAGATTTGAAGCTCAGGTACTAAATACGCAAAGCCTCCAGTTCAATATTCAGCAAAGTATTACAGAAACAGAGAATAGAATTAATTTTTTACTGGGTAAATTTCCACAACCTGTTCAAAGAAGTTCGGACCCTTTTAGCAATTTAGTGCCAAATCTTATTCATGCTGGTATTCCATCGCAATTATTAGAAAACAGACCAGATGTTAAACAAGCAGAATTAGAACTGGCAGCAACAAAATTGGATGTAAAAGTTGCCAGAGCTCGATTTTATCCTTCTTTGGGTATTTCTGCTGGTATAGGTTATCAGGCATTTAATCCAAGTTATTTGATAAAGCCACAATCATTAATCTATTCTTTAGCAGGAGATTTAGCAGCTCCATTAATTAATAGAAATGCTATAAAAGCAACGTACTATAGTGCAAATGCAAAACAGATTCAGGCTGTTTATAATTACGAACGTACTATTTTAAATGCTTATATTGAGGTTGCAAATCAGTTAGCTAAAATTAGTAATTCTGAAAAAACGTTCGATTTGAAATCAAAGCAGGTTGAAGCTTTAAATCAGTCCATTGATATTTCAAACGATCTTTTTACTTCTGCGAGAGCAGATTATATGGAAGTATTGCTAACTCAACGTGATGCGTTGGAATCTAAATTTGAGCTAATCGATACTAAAATGCAGCAGATGAGTGCAATGGTTAATATTTATCGCGCATTAGGTGGTGGGTGGAATTAAGAAACTATTCCATCAAATTATAGAATGAGTTAAAAAAGCCTTCAGAATCATTGATTTTGAAGGCTTTTTAATTATTTATCATTAAGAGTAGTTAATAGCAATCGGGCTGTTTCTTCAGATGATGCTGGGTTTTGTCCGGTTATTAGTAAACCATCTTGTTGTACATAAGAACCCCAATCATTCCCTTTACTATAGATTCCTCCTTTATTTTTGAGTTCATCTTCGAGTAAAAAAGGTACTACATCTGTAAGTTTAACAGCTTCTTCTTCGGTATTTGAAAAGCCTGTTACTTTTTTATCTTTAACCAAAAATTCACCATTTTCAATAGTTACGTTAACTAATGCAGCTGGAGCATGACATACAAATGCGACGGGCTTTTGATTTTTATAAAATGACTGGATCAATCCTATAGAATCTTTATCGTTTGCTAAGTCCCATAGCGGTCCATGACCTCCAGGATAAAATATGGCATCATAATCAGACTCGTTAATGTCACTTAGCTTTAATGTATGTGCTACAAGATCTATAGCGGTATAGTCTTTATAAAATCGTTGTGTTGCGGGTGTCTGTGCATCAGGTGCTTCGCTCTTCGGATCAACAGGAGGTTGTCCTCCCAAAGGTGAGGCAATGGTAATAATAGTTCCAGCATCGGCAAAAACATAATAAGGTGCTGCAAATTCTTCAATCCAAAAACCTGTTTTTTCACCAGTGTTACCCAAATCACTATGTGAAGTTAAAACCATCAATATTTTCATAATTCGATATATTAAAAGATTCAATTTTTTAAAATAAATCAGAGCCTTTCGATGTACTTATTCTGTGAATATTACATCTAGCAATTTTAGTTTATTTTGCGCTGTAACAAGCTCAGTCTGTAAATATTCAATACGTTTAAGAAGATTGGTAATAATATCGATACCTTCTAAATTAACTTCCAGATCATAGTGTAGTCGTATCATTTTTTCAACTTCTTTTAATTGTTGAGGATCGAGGTATTGATTTTCTTCCACAACAATAATTTCGATAAGACCAAAATTTTGAAGTGCTGTAATAAAGGTGATATCAATATCATGGGACACGCAAAATTGTTTAACCAGAATTAATGTCTCAGTTTTCATGGTTTCGTAGTTTAGATAGTTCCATAAATAGTTCTTTCTCTTTCTCAGATAACTGTACAGGTAATTTTACTGTATAAGTAACATATAAATCACCAAACATATTTTCTTTCTTATATACAGGCATTCCTTTTCCTTTTAATTTCACTTTAGTACCGATTTGCGTTTCTGGAGTAACTTTCATTTTTACTTTTCCATCCAACGTATTTATAAGTACCTCGCCACCCAAAAGAGCAGTATAAAGATCAATATCTAAATTTATATAAAGATTACTACCATCCCTTTTAAAAGTAGGGTCATCTGCAATTAAAAAAGTAATGTACAAATCTCCATTCGGACCGCCATTTACACCGGGCATTCCGTGACCGGGTATTTTTATTATCTGCCCATTTTCTACGCCGGCTGGAATTGTTATCCTTATATTTTTACCATTAACAGTAAGTGTTTGTTTTCTGGAAGTAAATACATCTATTAAATTGAGGTGCAATTCAGCATTTAAATCTTGCCCTCTAAATTTAGATCGTTGACTTTTGCTACCAAATTGATCACCATACATTGAATGGAAAAAATCCGAAAAGTCTCCAGAAAAATCTGAAGTAGTTTGTCGCCTTCCGGAATTTTGGGATTGATTTGGCTGATAATCCGATTTTTCAAATTCTTCAGCATGCTTCCAATCCTTACCGTATTTGTCGTATTTTTTTCTGTTTTCAGGATTACTTAATACTTCATTGGCTTCATTAATCTGTTTAAACTTTTTTTCTGCTTCTTTATCATTAGGGCTCAGATCAGGATGGTATTTCCTGGCAAGCTTGCGATATGCTTTTTTAATATCAGCTTCAGTTGCGGTTTTAGGTATTTCGAGTATTTTATAATAATCTATAAATTCCATCTTAATTTAAATTAATTAATTAACCTTAAAATGAAAGGGTTGAAAATTTAGGTTTTCCATAAGTTTCCATTAAATAGTTATTAGTGAGTATGATGCTATTATAAATTTAGAGATAAATTTTTAAAATGGCTAATTTATTCACACTTACGTTTGAATTCATATTTCTTTTAGAATATGAGTTCCGAAATTTTTCTAACTAGATATTTTAAATATATTCTATAAAAAAGCCGTACACTAAAAAGTAGTATACGGCTTTTAAAAGAATAGAACTTTAAAATTGATTATTTCCTTGGAGATAATTTTGTTATCGCAGGAATATCAAGTCCACCTGATATATTTGCTCCAGGTTTTGCAACACCCGTAGTAAGATCTATCTGGTAAATTTTCGCTTCTGTATTTGTTACAAAACTTTTGTAACCTTTACCATTTTCTACATAAAGGCTTCCTAAACCGTAGTAATTATCACCGGCATGATCAGGAAGTCCTGTTACTTTTACAATAGTTTGATTTGATAGGTCTATAATAGCTGATTTAAATTTAAATGATTTGTGGTTTAAAAAACCCCAACCAGCTTCTGTGGCATCAGCATCATTTGGCATATATATAATATAAGCTTTTTCACCACCTGCAGGATAAGCAGAAAGTACTTTACCATTAAGAGCAGTACTGATGTTCATAAAATATGAAGAATCAAATGTCGATTGACCATTTTTGATACGTAATATACCAGAAGGAGATTCAGTAGGAGTATAGCCAGCCATACGAGAGTTTGAAGAGAATGTATATACATCACCCGATTCTGTTTGTATCATACCAGTATTAGTATAGTATTGTCCGATAGCAGTTGTGCGTGTATCTTCGATTGTATAAAGGTATTTTAATGAAGGATATTCGTAAACTTTTACTTGAGCAGTAGCTTGGCTAAGATTCCAGGCTGCGTCACGTATAAACGTTGATACAAATACTCTGTTACCAGAAACTGCTACACTTGTAGGCCATTCGAAAAGACCACCTTCTAATCCATAATTATCAAATTTACGGTTGCTTATAGATACAGTTGCAGGATCATAAATTATTAATTCGTTATTAGTGCTTGATCCATCCCATGAAGCAGCAACAATTACTACTTTATCATCATCTGTAACGCCGTATGCAAAACTCTCAGGTATAGACACACGGTTGTCTAACGTTAAAAGGCTATTGCTGTTCAGGTAAAAAGAAGCCGATCCTTCATCATCAGAAGTAAGTGCAAAAAATGTATTCCCAACAGGAATACAAGCTCCCGATTGTTCTATACCTTTTCCTACCATATCAATTGTACCTGTCATTAATTGATCAGTTGAATCAAATTGCCAAATGTATTGATCAAAATCTGTTGTGCTAAATGACAATGCATATTTTGATCCTAGCGTATTACCAGGATTTGGATTTGAAGAAGAATCGTCATCACTGCATGAAAAAAGCATTGCTGAAAACAATACGAATACTGAAAGGGTTTTAATTTTTTTTATCATGATTTGTTATAAAGAGTTAATAAAATGGTTATTGAAAAAATATTATTTTGTTATAAGATATCTTAATTTAATAAAGAAGGCTCTACCAGGCTTTTGGACGTTAAAATAATCGTATACCTTTACATCGGTAATATTTCGGCTTTCCAATGCAATATTATATTTGCCATTTGCAAGAGTATAAGCTAATACTACATTTTGGGTAAATTGTTCAGGAATAGATCTTTTAGTATCCTTGGCTCCTAATTCCGGCCATTTTTGATAGTAAGCATCACTATAATTGGCATTAATATTTATACTTAAATTATCGTCTGCTGATCTTATATTATTGAATTTAAAACCAAGATCGATATTGCCATAAAAAATTGGCTCATTAGGAACTTGGTAGCCATATTTATCATTAATAATATTAGTACCCCTCTCAAACTTATTTGTTGTTTTAGTTTTTTGATGGGTTGCATTAACCTCAAAGGTAAGCCAGTTGTCATATCCATAAGCCAGTATTGCATCAAAGCCTACAATACGAACATTTTCAAGGTTTTCAAAATTACTTCGATTTCCTACAGGCTGTGGTCGAATAAAATCTACTGCATTACGGTATATGAAGCTTCCTTGTAATCCAAATACATGCTTATTTATGATTTTTTTATAAGCAATTCCGGTATTTACATTGTCACTAGCTTCTGGTGAAAGGGTATAATTAGGTACTAGATTGTGGCCATCACCTAACATTTCTTCTGCATTAGGCAACCTGTAAGCATGTTCAAATGAAGCTTTAAGCTGAACTTCGGGTGTAATAAAATAAGCTATTGCACTACCATAACCAAAATCATTAAATGAACTACTAATTATTGGATCTAGTATTTTATTGGGGATCATTTTTGTTTTAAAATCGAACATTTTGGTAAAAAGTGTCCATGATAATTTCTTATCAAATGCAAATAGATTATAAGATAAACCCAAAATATGTTTATTTAAAGTTGCTTTAGCTGTTACCTTTCTATCCTTTGATGCTTGATAGTCTTCTGTTTCTTTTCGGATATAACCGACATGCGAATAGTTAAAAGCAACATATTGGTTATCAGTTAATTCATATTTTAAATTTGTATTAGTTTGTAAAGATCTGTCATTATAAACAGCAAGAGTTTTATAATCAGGATTAAGTTCACCTTTCGCCTCTGGTTTAATAACATGCTCACCAGCCCAATTATATCTTGCAGATGAAGTGTCAACAGCCCGTCTTTCTAAAATATTGTATGAAGCAACAATACTCGCAGTAAGTCCTTTAGTAAATAGATCACTCTTTTTATATTTTAAAGAAGGTACTAAACTCTTACTGTCTGTAAAAGCATCCCCAACTACTTTTTGCATATTAGTACCTTGTTGTATTTCTTTTTTATTACCATATATGGTGGTTCCTAATAAGAGATAATCAGCATATTTTTTTCCTTTAACACCAACTTCAGCCATTACAGCAGCCTGTTTATAAGCATCATGAAAGTGTCGATATTTTTTTACTTCTCCAAAACGTCCAGTATTATGGTCTGTAGAGCTCACATTTACTTTAAAGTCATTATCAGAGTAATTTGCAAAAACATTAATATTTGTTACTATACCATTTTTATTTGTAAAATGCGTATTTATTGAGGTTTTGTGTGTATTAAAAGAACCGTAAGTATAAGAAGCATCTATATATTGGTTAACATTTCTATTAGTAATAATGTTTACAGCACCTCCTAAAGCATCCGATCCTAATTCTATTGGAACTACTCCTTTGTATACTTCTATACGTTCAGCAAGGTTAGCAGGCATATTATTTAGTGTAAAAGCAGAACCGTAATTATCTATCGGAATTCCGTCAAGAAAAAATCTTACCTGATTCCCTGAAAAACCGTTAAGGGAAAATTTAAAGTCAGATCCCATACCGCCCGTTTCTCTAACTCGTATACCCGGCGTACGGTTTAGTACTTGGTTTAAATCGGTAGATGTATTATGCAAAGACTTAAGATCTACAGCAGTTATATTATAAGCCTGCTCTCTTACACGCTCTACAGTACTTTTACTGGTTAACTGTACTTCATTTAGCACTGTGCTGTCTTCTTCTAATGTAATATCTTTTTTTAGTGTTGCATCAGGTTTTAAAACTATAGCTGTTTCAGATGTTTTAAAACCAATATAAGAAATTACAAGTGTATAGTTGCCAGGTTCTGCTGTCAAAGTATAATATCCTTTATGATCGGTTATTACACTGTAAGGTTTACCTTTCAGCTGTATTGTAACACCTTCTGTAGCTTTACCCTCAACTATTATTGTTCCTGATAAAGTTGCTTTATTTTCTTGGGCAAAAAGTTTGAATGTACTTAAAAGTAGGACTAGGGCAATAAATATTTTTTGTAGTTTCATGAGTTGTTAAGTGTGTGCACTTTATTTGGCGGCAAAAATAATATATATTGTTAATACAATGCAAGTTATTTTTAACCATTCTAAATAAAAATAATTTATTTTATAAATAATGTTATATTAAAATGATTTTGTGAGATACATTATTAAAACCGATTATATTCTGTAAGTAAAGGATAGGGTTGCAACGCGACTATCAAGATTATATCTTTTATTGATATAAGTCTCTCCAACAGTTGAATTTATATGGTATTTATTTGTATTAAAAATGTCTGTGACGTTAAACTTGATACTACCTTTATTCGCTAATATCTGTTTAGATACACCTACACTAAAATCAAAAAAAACATCCCTTTTGTATATGCCTAAATTGGATTGAGATTGGTATTGTGCATTGGCTTCTGCTTTCCAGCTATCACTAATAGTAAATGAATTTTGAGCATTCAAGTTAAATGTAACTATTGGGTCGATTGAGTTTGTACCAGGTATATCTACTTTATATCTGTTTTCAAAAATATTAAAAAGAGTATTTACAGCCCACCATTTATAAATATCGGTTGTATTGGTAATATTAACCCCATAATTATATGATTTATTCATATTAACTTGGGTAATGACAGTAATGTTATTTTCAGGGTTGTAAGAATATATTTCTGTAAAAACATCTTTTGTTGTACTAAAATATAAGGAAGCCATAAATGCACTTTTCCATGCATAACCAATTTCTGCAGCGTGAGTAATTTCCGGAACTAAATTTGGATTTCCTTGTGAGTAATTGAATGAATCGTCGTAAAAACGGAATGGGTTTAAATCAAACTGACTTGGTCTGTTTATTCTTTTACTGTATGAAGTATGCAATGCATGGTCACTATTTAATTCATATTTCATCGATACACTAGGGAACCATTTTAAATAATCATCTTTATGGTTTTCATTTAGCGTTTTTTGATTAATATCAATTGCAGTATACTCAGTTCTTAAACCTCCCTGAATATTAAAATTTTCTATCTGGTATTTGTAATTGGCATAAGCAGCATAAATTTGCTCTTTATACTCAAAATGATTTGATGAGTTAGGATCAATAATCCATTCATCATTTTGATAATACTCATAAACGGAAGGGTTATCATTATGTTTTATACTTGTTTTAAATCCCCATTCTAAAGTTTTTCTTTCCTGTAATGGGTTTGTAAAATCAAGTTTTCCTGTAAATACTTTTAGCTGAGAAGGGATATAACCTCTACGATCATTAATGTCAATTCCAGTAGAGGTATTTAAATTTTGTGCACTTTGAAATTGATTAGACCTAAATTTAGAAGTTTCATATTCTAAATCAAACGACATATTCTTTCCATTTGTGTCAAATTTATGTGTTCCTGAAAAAGCATATGTATAATCATACCATCGCTCTTTGCTATCATTATCGGTTAAAGCATCAAATTGTAATTGATTAAATTCATTAAGCAATGTGTTTCTTCCATCTGCTATGTTTTGATAACGACCTATTTTCGCATCTAATGAAACCTCTAAATTTGTTTTTGATGAAACTTCATATTGTGTTCCAATTTTAAAATTATTAGAAGTAAGAGGTTCATCTGTTATTGAATATTGATGGTTTTTTGTCGCTATTTCTTTCCTGCTATTATCCTTATATTGAATCTGTTCGAATTTTTTGCGTTCTTCTTCTCCACGAAATGTATAACTATAGTTACCAAAAATGCTGAATTTATCTTTATTATAACTCAAATCTAATCCCGAGTTAGTTCTGTTTTTCCTGCCTCTACCATAACTGCTAAAAACAGTTCCTTTTAATCCTGACGAATTGGATTTTTTTAATACTATATTAATAATACCCGCTTTACCAGTAGCATCATATTTTGATGAAGGGTTTGTAATTACCTCTATTTGCTTGATGTTAGACGAAGTCGTAGATTTTAAATAATTTGCCAGCTCCTTTTGTGAAAGCTGTGTTAATTTCCCGTTTATCATTACACCAACTCCCTGTTGTCCTCTTATAGATATTTCCCCATCCTGGGATATAACTACGCCAGGGGCACGTGACAAAGCATCAATTGCATTTCCTCCTTCTGAAACTATACTACTCTCTACATTAAAAATCATTCGATCAGATTTTTGGGTATAAAGTGCTTTCTTTTGAGTAATAATTACTTCCTCCAGAATGTTCACTTCAGTTTCAATAACAGTGTCATTTACTGTTTCTGTTTGAGAATAACTATATATAGAAAAAGTAAGCATAAGCGAGGAAAGAATATTTTTCATTTCATTTAATTTTATTCCAAAAGAGTAGGAGTTAGACTCTTAAAAAGAGTGTTTTTTTGATTTTCATCGGCAAAAATACGCTTTATTTAAAACAAGTCTAAATTAAAATAGATTAATTTTTGCACATAATAATAACTCGCTGATAACCAGTTTACATGGCTATAGCTTATTTTTTTAGTCCAACTTTGTTACGTTATCAGGATATTTTTAGATTTAAATCCCATAAACAAAAAAAGCAAGGAACTTCTTTGCTTATTATTTAGTATGAGTTCTTAGAATTAGTAATTTCCAAGAATTTTTAAAGCAATTTCTGCAACACCTAAATCTATTTCTGCAGTTTCGCCTTCATGTGGTTCATTTAATATCCAGGCAGCAGAAAGGCCACACCAGGCAATTATCCATTTTAAAAGATACATAGTTTTCAAATCAGCTTCTTTACTTACAATCTGTAACTGTTTCATAAATCTGCCGGGAGCAAGAGCAATTTCTTTATTGGGATTACAGAAGATATTCGCATAATCAAAAGCACGTTCGCCAATTAAACATTTAGGATCTATTACTACCCATCCCCGAGTATTGGAGTATAGGACATTTTCATGATGTAGATCTCCATGTAAAATTGCAATATCTTTTTGATTGCCCAATACTTCTCGGGCTATAACAGCACATTGCTGTATAATCCCTCCATATTTTGTAGCTGCTGGCCATAGGTCTCTAAACCATATTTCAAGTGTGGTTAATTCAAAAGACGATTGTTTTTTATTACTATGTAGTTTTTTTGCTACCGAACATATAATGAAGGTTGCTTCACTATCCTTGCCTTGTTTTACCATCTCAAGCAAAGAAATATGATCACCTGATATTCTTTCAAGAAGCAATGCATTATCATCATACTCAATAACTTTAGCAGCTCCTTCACCGTTCCACCATTTCATTAAAAGAGAACCTTTCTTTTCTTCAGCTTCCATCGGAATTTTAAGAATGGCAGGAGTGTTATTATAAAGTACTGGTTGTAGCAGACTACTATGAGTAAAAAAGCTATCCCCATTAAGGGATAGCTTCCATAGTTTTGTATAATGTATAAGAAATTCAGTAGCTTTATTTTTGTCTGATTGATTCATTAAAAATAGTTTACTGTATATTTCTTATTTTTTCTTTCTCATTTTCATGTTAAGGAATTCTACTGCCAGTGAGAATGCAATAGCAAAATACAGATATCCTTTAGGTACTGCACCTACATGCTGGCCTGCAAGCTGTGCCTCAGAAAGGTGCATACTTTCTGTTATAAGCATAAATCCAATAAGGATAAGGAATGCAAGTCCAAGTATTTGTATTGATGGGTTAGCATTAACAAAGTTGCCTACCGGTACGGCAAATAACATCATAACACCTACAGAGATAACTACTGCTGTAATCATAATTATTAAAGCACCTTCTATACCATTTGTCATACCTACTGCGGTAAGAATAGAGTCTACAGAGAAAATAAGGTCAATTAGCAATATTTGTACAATAACACTTGAAAACGATTTTTTAGCAACACTGCCAAGTGTATGTTCTTCTTCACCTTTGTGATCTACTTTTTCATGAATTTCTTTAGTACTTTTATAAATAAGGAACAATCCTCCCAATAAAAGGATTAATGCCTGACCTGTAAAGTGTCCGCTGAACCATCCAAAATCAAAACTGAATAATGGTTCTTTCATAGCAATCAACAATGTAATACCAAATAAAAGACCAATACGCATAAACATTGCTAGGAATAAACCTATTCTTGTTGCTTTTTTACGTTCTTCTGGTGGTAATTTACCGGTTACAATAGAGATAAAGATGATATTATCTATACCTAATACTATTTCAAGAAACGTTAGGGTTACAAGTGCAACCCAGGCATCTGGATTTAAAAAAACGTCAAACATTGAGTTAATTTTTTAGTTAAGTTTGGTTACGATTCCTTTTTGTTTGTTTGAATCTCCCACAATGGAAAATTCAAAGGTATACGAATTTTCTTTGGTTGTCAATATTTTCATTTGAATGGCTTTTTTTTCCTGCATATTTTTAGGGTGCATTTTTTGCAGGATGTACTCACAATCATTAACCCAACGAACATGAGATGAGTCTATTTTACCTTCAAAATTTTCTATTTCAAGGCTATCAGTACGTTCAAAAAAAGTGGTTTTCTTTTGGCCGTCAATTTCATATTCAAAACTAAATTTCCCGGTTTTAAAATCTTTACAATTGCGCTCTTGCTGATAACAAGATGCTAATAAAAATACAACAGGTATAAGTAGTAACTTTTTCATTATTTGGTTTTATTTATTTCGATCAACTTGGTCACGTTTTGCTTTTTCTTCGGCAAATCTAATTTTATTGTATTCTTCCGATTGGTTTTTAGGTACGGAAAGGCTTTGCCATGGTGTTTGTTTTAGCTGTTTGGCATAAAATACGATTTGACCAATATGATAGGGGTAATGTGCCAATTGTCTGTTAAGAGCTTCAATTACAGTTTGGTCTTCATTTCTTATGTAAATAATTTTGGTAAGATCTTCGATTGTAAGACTATCTAATACATTAAAAAGGCAATCCCAGCCTTCTTTCCATTCGGCAAGAAGTGTTTCTTTATCAGTATAAGCATTCGGGTTTTCAAATTCGCCATCACGATTGCGCCATTCTTTTTCGCCATCTGTTGTTAAAAAGTCTGTAAATCGGGAAAGCATATTGCCATGCAGGTGCTTTACAATATTGGCAATGCTATTTGTATCTTCATTTGTTGATACAAAAAATTGTTCTTCATTAAGTTGATCCATCGCTTTTTCGGCAATTGTCTTATAATAAAGAAATTGTTTTTTTACGCTGGCTAAATAGTTTTCACTAACATTCATAAAATTTATTTTATTTACCGTCAAACAAACTGCTTATTACTGTTTTAAGTCCTTTAAATATTAATGCCATGGCTAGTATACATAGTACAATGCCTATACCTAATACAGGGATGAATAAAAAGTGCTTTTCATTTTTAAAAGAGCTGTGTATTACTACAGGCCCTATAAAAAACAGAGGCAATGATCCACTAAGGTATCTAATGCCTTTAGCTAATATTTTTTTATCGGTTGCCATATGCTTCTATTGCTTTTCTAACATTTTTATGCTCATGTAAAAGGGCAGAGGCCACTTTGTGAGAAACATTTATTTCACTCATTATCATTCGAACACCGCGATCTACCAATTTATGGTTGCTTAGTTGCATATCTACCATTTTATTGCCCTTTACACGACCTAATTGAATCATGCTGGCAGTAGATATCATATTCAATACCAGTTTTTGTGCAGTACCTGCTTTCATACGGGAGCTCCCTGTTACAAATTCCGGACCAACAACTACTTCAATAGGGTATTGAGCTGTATCCGCTAATGGGCTGCCTTCATTACAGGTAATGCAACCCGTAATGATATTATTTTCGTTACACATTTCGAGTCCGCCAATAACATAGGGGGTTGTACCTGATGCAGCAATACCAATTACAATATCTTTACTATTTACATTGTACTCAGATAAATCTTTCCAGGCTTGTTCGCGATCATCTTCGGCAAACTCTACAGCTTTTCGTATAGCCGTATCTCCACCTGCAATAAGACCTATAACCATATCAAAAGGAACACCAAAGGTTGGTGGACATTCGGATGCGTCAACAATTCCTAATCTTCCACTAGTTCCTGCACCAATATAAAATAAGCGACCACCGTCTTTTAAACGGGCAATAACTTTTTCTACAAGGCTTTCAATTTGTGGAAGTGCTTTTTCTATAGCCAACGGTACTGTTTTGTCTTCATTATTTATATTCTGAAGCAAATCGGTAACGGACATCTTTTCAAGATGCTCATATTTAGAACTTTGTTCGGTAATTCTTGTAAAAGACATGGTTTGGCTTTTAGGTAAATTTAAAGAAAATAGGCTAAAATAACACCCAGTATTATAACAATAAGTTTAGCAAGGTTAAATTTGTGTCCTTCACTGCTCTCAAATATTATAGTAGATGATATATGGAATAAAATACCAACTACAATAGCAGATATCTCAGTATAATAATGACTTATAAATTCAAGTTGATCTGATATAAGTGTCCCTAATGGTGTCATAATAGCAAAAGCCAGCATAAACAACATTATAACAGGTTTTTTAAGACCTGAATTGACAAAAAATGCAGTTAATATAATAGCTATAGGAAAGTGATGTATGGCTATTCCCCAAGCCATATCATGATGATGGCTTACAGGCATACCTTCTAAAAGAGCATGAATACAAAGACTTAAAAATAACAGCCAAGGCATTTTATTTAGATGGTCATGACCATGGACATGGACGTGGCCATGCTCAGCACCTTTAGAGAAATATTCTAATATTATCTGGAAGACGATACCTGCCATAATAAAAATTCCAATGGAACTATTATGCATATGGTCGTGATCATGACCTTCATGAGCATGAAGGCTGCTTTCATATACTTCCGGTAAAAGATGCATTACCGTAAGAGACAGTAGAAAAGATCCACTGAATGCAAGTAAAAGTTTAAGATTTTTTTTGTTGCTTGGTTTTAGTATAAGTGCTATGCCATAACCAAGTATAACCGATAATAAAGGAAGAATATATATCATACTATTTAAAGATCATGATTAAACGCTCAGATTCATTTTTAAAGAATTTTTTCAGTTTGTAATCACCAAAGGTATCAAGTAAATAAATACCTGCTTCTTCCATCATCGTTTCAAAATCCTCCAGTGTTAGTGCCTGTACTTTTTCGGTAAAATGATATTTTTCACCTTTATCTTCAAAATCGATTTCTTTATAAATGTGATTATCTTTTACATAACGCTTTATATGAAAATCGATACCATCAACAGTTTTCACTTCTTCCGGTACCAGATTTTTTATAACCTGATGCACGTTCATAAAATCGATAACCGCAAAACCATACTCAACAAGGCTTTCGGTAATCGCTTTTAATGTTTTGATATTATCACTATCGTTTTCAAAGTAACCAAAGCTTGTAAACAGGTTAAATATCGCATCAAATTTCTGATCGAAAGGCTCGCGCATGTCATGGACTTCAAAATGTAGCTTTTCATTACTGTTTTTAGCAGCTTCGATAATGCTGTTTTCGGACAGATCGGCACCTGTTACATCGTAGCCAAGTTGGTTAAGATATATAGAATGCCTGCCTTTACCACAAGCGAGGTCTAATATTTTGGCATCGTCGGGCAGGTTTAGGTATTGGGTGATATTGTCCATGAAAAGCTGAGCTTCTTCATAGTCGCGGTCCTTGTAAAGTATGTGGTAATAAGGTGTATCAAACCAAGAGGCAAACCAGTTGTTTGTTTCTTTTTGCATATTCATTGAATGTACCCGCAAAATTAGTTTATTTTTGCCAAGAATTTGAGACCCAAACATGGAAAATAATTTTAAAATGATTGCCAAAACCTTTTTTGGTTTTGAAGAGATACTTGCCAGAGAATTGCAGGTTTTAGGTGCTCAGGAAGTAGAGCAGGGTGTAAGGATGGTTAGTTTTAAGGGAGATAAAGGTTTTATGTACAAAGCGAATCTGTCGTTACGTACTGCCCTTAAGGTACTTAAGCCTATTTATTACTTCAGAGCATTCAATGAGCAGAGTCTTTATAAAGGTATCCAAGGCATCGATTGGTCTAAATATCTTAATGCAAATCAGTCTTTTGTAGTTGATGTAACATTGCATTCTGATAGTTTTAATCACTCACAATTCGTGGGTTTAAAAGTAAAAGATGCTATTGTAGACCAATTCAGGGACCGCTATGGTAAAAGACCAAGTATTGATAAGGATTTTCCCGACTTACGTATAAACATTCATATACATGACGATCAATGTTCTGTAGCATTAGATACATCTGGTAACTCATTGCATCAGAGAGGATATAAAACAGCTACCAACATTGCACCTATAAACGAGGTATTAGCGGCTGGTATGTTGTTACTTTCTGGATGGGATGGCCAGGGTGATTTTCTTGATCCGATGTGTGGTAGTGGAACTATAGTAGCAGAAGCTGCTATGATTGCATGTAATATACCTGCAAACATAAATCGTAAGGAATTTGCCTTTGAAAAATGGAATGACTGGGATAATGATCTATTTGATATGATCGTAGACTCACTTATGAAGAAAACACGCGAGTTTCATTATACTATAAAGGGTTATGATAAAGCTCCTTCGGCAGTTATGAAAGCGAAAGATAACATCAAGAATGCTAATCTTGACGAATATGTAACGATCAGTCAGGAAGATTTTTTCAGGACAGAAAAAGAAACCAGAGGACCACTACATATGGTGTTTAACCCTCCTTACGGAGAAAGGCTTGATATTGATATGGAAAATTTCTATCAGGATATTGGAGATACACTTAAAAAATCTTATCCTGGTACTCATGCATGGTTTATCACTGCAAACCTCGAGGCACTTAAGTTTGTAGGACTTAAACCTTCGCGTAAGATTAAACTTTTTAACGGTAAGCTTGAAACACGTTTTGTAAAATACGAAATGTATGAAGGCAGTAAAAGAACTAAGTTTCAACGTAATGAAGAAACTGATAACGATTTAGAGAATAAAGAATAGATCATTTAGATTTTAAAGATATGAATAAGAAAACAAAATCATTTTTGTACAACCTATTGGGATTCTTACCCTTTTATGTGCTAACTTATTTTATTGTACAACAATATTTCACAGGTCTTACAGGTTTTTGGATACCGCTTACAGCAGCAGTTGTTACAACGATACTTGCACCAAAATTCCAAGTTGTAAAAACACAAGGAGAAGACAGAATTTTTATGAAATGGCTTTTTTTAAAAGGGATTAAGCAAGTAAAATAATATTTTAAAAATATATAAAAAAGGTCGGTTAAATAATTTAACCGACCTTTTTTATTAGTTACAATATGGACAATCTGGCATTCCTGGGTTATCTGCCTGCAGGCTTTTGTATACTGTACAGTTAGCTTCGACCTGACTGCTATTGCCTTGACAAGAGTAATAATAAGCAGCCTGACAAAATGCGTCAGATTGAATATCACCCGTTGGGCCATTGTATGGCTCATCACAAGGTTGAGTTCCACCGCCACCATCAGTAGTTGCATATACAATATTGGTGCAACCTGCATCTGCAGCCGCTTCGCAACTTGTATAGCATTTCCCTAATGAAGCACAATAATAAGGAGCTCCAGAAGGACAACATTTCAGGTTTCCAACTTGTATGTAACTGTCATCAGCACAAGTATAATCTGCTGTTGATGGATTAAAAGTCGTGTAGTTACAGTTTGGTTCAACTGGGTCATTACTATCTTCTTCGCACGAGATAAAAAAGACAAATAATAAAAAAAACATACTAAATGTGGCTTTTAAAAAGTTTTTTATTTTCATAATTTTAATATTAGTTAAGGTTATAGTTCAAAATTATTCACTTTTTAAATACCATCCTATACCCATAAATGGGGATATTTAAATGAATAATATAAATCTGAAGTCTTATTTTTTGTTTTAAATATTTTTTACTGTATTGTCGTTTTATGTATGTTTACCGAAAAATTAAAATATGAGAAATATTTATATTATTGTTACTGCTTTAGTAGCATCATTTACAATGAATGCCCAGCAAAAGGGTAATATAGAGTTTGGGTTTAATGTGGGATATAATTCTACTTCGGTATCTGATGGTGATGCAGTAAGGGATCCGGATTATAACAGGTCATTTAATTTTGGAGCTTCTGCAGATTATTATTTTTCGGATCGATGGAGTATAAAGGCGAAGTTGATATATGATAAAAAAGGTTGGGACAATACGAGTATGCTGGTAGATGATTTTTATGTAATAACAGATATTGATACTGATTATATTACTATTCCTGTAATGGCTAATTGGCATTTTGGACGCAAAAGAAACTGGTATTTAAATTTCGGACCTTATATTGGCTTTTTAACCAATGCAAAAGACACTAAGCTTAATCTTGATCTTAAAGATGACTTTAATACTACAGACGCAGGGTTAGCCATTGGAATTGGTGTTAAGATACCTGTTGGTGATAAAGTAAAGATATTTATCGAATACGATTACCAAGGCGGTTTTAGTGATGTATTTAAACAAAATGATTATGATGCTGTAACAACAATAAGAGGCGCTTTTAACCTAGGATTAAATTTTATGTTGTAAGCAATTATAAAAACAAAAAACGGAGACTTTAAGCCTCCGTTTTTTGTTTAGGTTATTTTTTAAGATGAGTATCAAAATAATCAGCGATCTTTTGGTTTAGATGTATTCTGTCTTTACCACGTACATTATGCTCATGTGTAGGGTATAAGAAGTAATCTACCTGTTTGCCAGCAGTAATACATGCATTAATAAACTCCATGCTGTGTTGTTGTACGACAACATTATCCTGTGCTCCATGGATTACAAGTAGTCTGCCTTTTAATTGATTGGCTTTATTTATCACGCTGGTTTTTTCATAACCTTCAGGGTTTTCCTGAGGTGTATCCATGTAACGCTCACCGTACATAATTTCATAGTATTTCCAGTCACAAACCGGACCACCGGCAACACCTACTTTAAAGGTGTCACTTTGGTTAAGCATAAGTGAAGTTGTCATAAATCCACCAAAACTCCATCCTGAAACTCCAATTCTATCCTGATCTACAAATGATTTTGATTTAAGGAATTCAACACCTTTCATTTGGTCGGCCATTTCGTTCACACCAAGATTACGATGAACCACATGTTCAAAATCGCGTCCACGGGCATCGCTACCTCTGTTATCAAGAGTAAACACTACATATCCTTGCTGAGCCAGGTAATAATCAAATAATGATCCGGCACCTAACCAACTGTTTGTAACTAATTGTGCATGTGGCCCTCCATATACATAAACTATAACAGGATACTTTTTAGAAGCATCAAAGTTTGCAGGATATATAATCCTTCCATTAAGAGGTGTTTTACCATCTGCAGATGTAACAGTAACTAGCTCCATTTTAGGTAATACTGTTTTTCCTGTGTAAGGATTATCTGCTTTGAAAAGTGTAGTTATCTTGCTGTTTTTTAGATTAATTATGTTTACATCATTAGGAGTAGTTGCATTACTAAAGTTATCTAATACTAATGAACCATCTGTATTGACAATAGCATCATGTGTGCCTGACGTAGCTGTTAATTGTGTTGTTTTTCCACTTTTAAGTTCTATTCTAAATAACTGTCTGTCAAGGCCATTATTTGCTGTACCTATGTAAAATATATTTTTAGCGTCAGCATCAAAGTTCAATAGTTCAGTAATAACAACATCTTTATAACCTAAGTTTTTAATTAGCTTACCATCTGTATTATAAAGGTAAAGTTGCTCAAAACCATCTTTTTCGCTTCTGTATAAAAACTGATCGTTTTTGCCAGGAACAAAAGTTAGATTGTGTAGAGGTTCTACATAAGTAGTTGTTTTCTCTTCAAATAGCATTTTTATAAAATTACCCGTAACAGCATCGTATACATTTAATTTTAAATGATCCTGGCCTCTGTTAAGTAAGCCTACAAACACTTGTTTTCCGTCAGGAGACCAGGTAACACAAGTAAGATATTGTTCTTTTGGTTCTCCTGTTTTAAGAGTAAGTGATTTACCAGAAGTAATATCATAAATCATAAGGACAACTTCTTCACTTTTCATACCCGCCATTGGATATTTAATATCTTTATTAGAGGCTATGCGCTCGTTCCAGTTTGTAAGAGGGTAGTTAGCCACCATAGTTTCGTCTTTATGGTAGTAAAGTAATTTATTACTATCCGGACTCCACCACATTCCTTTGTTTATGCCAAATTCTTGACGGTGAACATAGTCGCTACCATTAACTATACCTTTATCTGTATCATTAGTAACATTTATAGCTGTTCCGTTAAGTGGAGTAATAACAATATTATTTTCTTTTAACCATGCTGCATAATTGCCGTTTGGAGAAAATTCCTGTTTAGTAGCATCTGAAGCAATGCCAATTGCTGATTTTATTTGTTTTTTATCGGCATCAAAAAGCACTAAATAGTTTTGATTTTTGCCTTCTACTTCAAATGATAAAGTGTTTTTATCTTTCCATTGGTAAGCATATGGGAATATTTGAAGTTCGAAAGTATCTGATGGAAATTTTGCTTTAATAGCAGATACTAATTCATTTTTAGTAATTAAAGTAGCTTCAGTCCATTGGTTTTCTTCACTGCGAGCCATCAGGTTTTGATAACTCTCATCAAGATAAGTGATGGTTTTAGCATCTTTTCTCCATGAAGGAGATACAAGACTTTTAGGAGCAAAGTTCTGATACTGACCAAAGGTAGCTTCCTGTATAGTAAGGTTTTTTTGTGCTGTTGCGGCCATTCCGGTTAATAGGAACAGCAGTAATAGTTTTTTCATGTATTTGTTGTTTGAAAGGCGAATTTAATTAAACTATAAATCTCTGCGAAATGTAATCGATGTTAATTAGTATACAATAGTATTATTTCGTTACAAAAAAAATCCGTTTCGGTTAAGAAACGGATTTTTTGATATTTGAATTGTATAATTATTTTGTAAGAATTCCCAGTTCAACCATACAGGTTTTCATCATAGTATAAGTTCTTTCTACATCATTATCGAGACCAATAGAGAAACGGATAAGACCATCTGTAAGTCCCATTTCTTTTTGTTCTTCTAATGGTATTTCACTTGAAGTTGATGTACCAGGCGCACTGAATAATGTTTTATAGAAACCAAGACTTACGGCAAGGTAACCAAGGTTACGGTGCTGCATTAATTCCATTAATTCATTTGCTTTTTCAAGTGTACCAACATCAATAGTCATCATACCTCCAAAACCGTACTCAGGATTTATCATTCCTTTGTAAAGCTCATGGCTTGTGTGACTTTTAAGTCCCGGATAAACCGTTTTTAGCCCGTCTTTTTCAAAACGTTCAGCCAAGTATAAAGCATTATAACTGTGTTGCTTCATTCTTATGTGTAATGTACGTAGGTTTTTAAGAACACTAGCAGAACGTAAGCTATCCATTGTTGGGCCTAATAACATACTAGCACCATCATTAACATTACGAAGTGAATCGATAAATTCCTGCGTACCACAAGTAACACCGGCAACAGTGTCACTACTTCCATTAATATATTTGGTAAGACTGTGTATAACAACATCTGCACCCATTTTAGCAGGAGCTACAGATAATGGGGAAAATGTATTATCTACAACCAGTTTAATGTTATGTTTTTTAGCAATTTTTGCCAGACCTGCAATATCTGCTACTTCAAGAAGCGGATTACTTACTGTTTCGCAGTAAAGTATTTTTGTAGTAGGAGTAATGGCGGCTTCAACAACGTCAAGTTTAGTGATATCTACAAACGATGTTTTGATTTGAAGCTTTGGCATGAAGTTTTTCATAAAAGCATACGTTCCGCCATAAATAGTACGGCTAGAAACAATATGATCGCCTGCTGCACATAATTGTAATAGCACAGGTGTAATAGCTCCCATACCAGATGCAGCCACGTTTGCAGCCTCTGTACCTTCCATAGCAGCAAGAGCCTGGCCTAAATACAGGTTACTTGGAGATGAATGACGTGAATACAGGTAGCATCCTTCTGCATTACCTTCGAAAGTATCGAACATTGTTTTTGCTGAAAGGAATGTATAAGTAGAAGAATCTGATATTGATGGATTTACACCACCAAATTCGCCAAAATATTGTAGATCCTGAATATTATCTGCCGGATTGAAATCTTTCATGGTTTGTTTTTTACTATAGTTTGTTAAAGCAAATAAATTAAATAGTAAGTTTATAATCAATGCTATTAGCTTTATTTAGATTATTTTTCTTTATTTTTGGATACGTGTAGATTAATAATTTAATGTATGTATAACTAATAGATTAATCTCAGAAAATTTTTCAGATGGATATCATTGATAAAAAATTACTTATGCTCCTTCAGGAGGACAGTACCAGAACGACGAAAGAACTTTCTCTTAAATTAAATTTATCAGTTACCGCTGTTTATGAGCGTGTTAAGAAGCTGGAAAGGGAAGGGGTAGTGAGTAAATATGTTGCATTATTAGACAGGAATAAGCTTAAAAAAAGCTTTGTTGTTTTCTGTCACTTAAAGCTTATTCAGCATACTAAAGAATACCTGACTAAGTTTGAACAGGAGGTTACCCGTTTGGATGAAGTGTTGGAATGCTATCATGTGAGCGGTGATTACGATTATATCCTTAAGATATATGTTGAAAATATGGAGGAGTATCGTGAATTTATGGTAACTAAGCTTACAACATTACAGCATATTGGCAGTACCCACAGTACCTTTATGATAAGTGAGGTCAAAAACACCAATATTATTACCTTATAGACTTAAAGTTTTCCAAACCTTCGGGAATATTTAAATATCGTTTCTTAAATTTGAGAAAATCACAATAAATGGAAAACAAATTACAGATAGCTCCGGTTGACAAATGGTTCATAAACCCCCTTAAAGTATTTATAAGTAATTCTGTAATGGGAGGTATTACCCTGTTCATAGCTGCGGTTATTGCTGTAATTATGGCAAATTCTCCATGGTCCGAATGGTATTTAAATTTATGGAAATACAAGATTGCCATTACTCTTAACGGCAACACGTTTCTGGATTATGATGTACAACACTGGATTAACGACGGACTCGTGGCTGTATTCTTCTTTGTTCTCGGGCTTGAATTAAAACGCGAAATGGTTGCAGGTCAGTTATCGGGTATTAAAAATGCTACTTTACCTATTATTGTTGGAATCTCGGGCATGATCTTCCCCGCTATAATATTCCTTTTATTAAACGGTACAAATTCTGAAGCTGCAAGCGGGTGGGGGATACCTATGGCTTGTGATATTGCCTTTATATTAGGTGTGTTATATTTATTAGGTGATAAAGTGCCTGCATCAGTAAAAATATTCTTTACGGCTTTTGGTATTGTAGATGATTTAGGAGCTATACTTATTATAGCGCTTTTTTATACAAATGAGATTTCATATGTACACCTTATGATAGGCCTTTCTTTCTTCTTGGTTTTGATACTAGCTAATAAGCTTGGTGTAAGAAATACATTATTTTATGCTGTAGTAGGCATATTAGGTGTATGGGTCCCTTTTTTATTATCTGGTATTCATGCAACAATAGCAGCAGTTTTGGTTGCTTTCACTATACCGGTTTCAACAAAGATAAGCGAGCAGGGGTTTTTAAGTAAAATTAAAAAGTTCTCCATTAGGCTTAATGACGCAAATACAAACGATACATCAGCAGTAACTAAGGAACAGCTGCATATTTTGGGAGAAATAAAAACAATGACAAAACATGCAATGACACCACTTCAAAGGCTTGAGCATGATCTGCATCCTGTGGTTTCCTTTGTTGTAATGCCACTTTTTGCTCTCGCAAATGCTGGTGTTGTTTTTACATTAGACTTCAATTCATTATTGGCTAATAATATATTTACAGGAATTGTGTTTGGCCTTATCATTGGAAAATTCATTGGGATATTTGGAGTTACAGCTATTCTTGTAAAATTAAAAATGGCAAAACTTCCTCATAATATGACTCTAAGGCATTTGTTTGGTATAAGCATATTATCCGGGATCGGGTTTACGATGTGCCTTTTTATAACAGGCCTTGCCTATACTGACGATGTTCATATTGCACAGGCCAAACTGGGAATTTTCACAGCATCAATACTTGCTGGAATTCTGGGTTATATTATTTTAAAAACCGGACCTGCAAGAAAATTAATAACGAAAAATACTTAAATCGTTTTTAATACAACAAACATTCAAATTAAGAAATAGTACATATAAATTTAAGAGCATGTTTTTACCATTTTGTCTTAACCATAACAAAAAACTTCCCTAAATTTGCCTTACAAATAAAATCACACACAAATAAGATATATTATGAGTTCATTTGACGTAGTCGTTATAGGTTCTGGTCCCGGCGGATATGTAGCAGCAATTCGCTGTGCACAATTGGGTTTCAATACCGCAATTATAGAAAAATATCCAACTCTTGGAGGAACTTGTCTTAATGTAGGCTGTATTCCATCTAAAGCATTACTTGATTCATCACACCATTACCAGGACGCTACCACTCATTTTAAAGAGCATGGTATTGATATTGCCGGCGATATAAAAGTAAATATTGAGCAGATGATTGCCCGTAAAAAAGGCGTTGTAGATCAGAATGTTTCGGGTATTAAATACCTTATGGACAAAAATAAGATCACGGTTCTTGAAGGCGTAGGTTCTTTTGAAGATGCTACTCATATTAAAGTAACTAAAAATGATGGTGCTTCTGAAACTATCGAAGCGAAATATACAATTATTGCTACAGGCTCTAAACCATCATCTTTACCTTTCATCAAAATTGATAAAGAAAAAATAATCACTTCTACAGAAGCTTTAAATCTTAAAGAAGTACCTAAACATCTTATCGTTATTGGTGGTGGTGTAATTGGTCTTGAACTAGGTCAGGTATACCTTCGTCTTGGCGCTCAGGTATCTGTAGTAGAATATCTTGACAGAATCATTCCTGGCATGGATGCAGGTCTTTCTAAAGAACTTACAAAAGTACTTAAGAAGCAAGGAATGAAATTCTATACATCTCACAAAGTGAAATCAGTAGAAAGAAAAGGAAAAGATGTACAGGTTCAGGCTGAAAATGCTAAGGGAGAAACAATTACTCTTGATGGGGATTACTCATTAGTATCTGTTGGTCGTCGTCCATATACTGATGGGCTTAATGCTGATAAAGCAGGTGTAAAAATATCTGAAAGAGGACAAATTGAAGTAAATGATCATTTACAAACAAGCGCTTCTAACGTTTACGCTATTGGTGATGTTATTAAAGGAGCAATGCTTGCACATAAAGCAGAAGAAGAAGGTGTATTTGTTGCTGAAACATTAGCTGGACAAAAACCTCATATCGATTATAACCTTATACCTGGTGTTGTTTACACATGGCCAGAGGTTGCTGCTGTTGGTAAGACAGAAGAGCAACTTAAAGAAGCAGGTGTTGCATACAAATCGGGAAGTTTTCCTTTCAAAGCATTAGGACGTTCTCGTGCGAGTATGGATACTGATGGTTTTGTGAAAATTCTTGCGGATGCAAAAACAGATGAAGTTCTTGGTGTTCATATGATTGGTGCCCGTACTGCCGATCTTATTGCTGAGGCTGTAGTTGCAATGGAATTTAAAGCATCTGCTGAAGATATTTCAAGAATGTCTCACGCACACCCTACTTATGCAGAAGCTGTTAAAGAAGCTGCACTTGCTGCAACAGATAACAGACCATTACACATGTAATATATACTTTATAAGTAGTAAAAATAACAAACCCACTCTTTGTAGAGTGGGTTTTGTATTTCCTGACAATGTAGTACTTTTGAATACTTAATTGAATAATTTGAGAACTTCCGTTACTATAACCTTAGATAATCCAGGCCAGTTTAAAAAACAGTTGTTGCAATGGGCACAACAATATCGTGAAGTGGTATTTTTGGATAGCAATAACTACAAACAACAATATACTTCTTATGATGCTGTATTGGCTGTAGATGCTTTAACAGCGATTAAAACCGATTATCATAATGCTTTTGATGAACTGAATACTTATCAGCAAATTACTAAAGACTGGATATTTGGGTATTTGTCGTATGATCTTAAAAATGACACAGAAGATTTAAATTCGTCAAATTTTGATGGACTGGAATTTCCCGATCTATTTTTCTTTCAGCCCAAAAAACTATTCTTGTTTAGAGAAGATAAACTTGAAGTGAGATATCTTACTATGTGTGATGATGAGCTAGATGAAGATATTCAGGAAATTATAAATTTGAAACCTGAAATTACAAATCTCAAATCTGAAATAATAATAAGTCAGAGAATCTCAAAAGAATGTTATCTTGAGAAGGTTGGTCAAATGTTGGATCACATACACAGAGGGGATATTTATGAAGCTAACTTTTGTATGGAATTTTATGCTGAAGATGCAGTAATCGATCCTCTTGGAATGTACATAAAGCTTAATGCAATTTCCGAACCACCTTTTGCCGTATATTTCAAAAACTATAAGCAGTATTTACTTTCGGCTTCACCGGAACGATATATAAGGAAAGAGAATGATAAGATAATATCTCAACCAATAAAAGGTACTGCAAAACGAAGTGCAAACCAAACAGAAGATAATACGATAAAAGAAGCTCTTACGCTTAATGAGAAAGAACGTTCTGAAAACATAATGATTGTTGATCTTGTGCGTAATGATTTATCACGTACTGCAGCTAAAGGAAGTGTAGAAGTAGAAGAACTTTGCGGAGCCTATACTTTTAAGCAGGTACATCACCTTATATCAACAGTAGTATCGAAGACTGAAGTTGGTGCTTCGCCGCTTGATGTTATACGGACTACTTTTCCTATGGGAAGTATGACTGGAGCGCCAAAAATATCGGCTATGCAAATTATAGAAAAACTGGAAGAGACTAAACGCGGTCTTTATAGTGGTGCTGTAGGCTATTTTACTCCCGAAGGTGATTTTGATTTTAATGTGGTTATTCGTAGTATTTTATACAACGAAGAAAATAAGTATGTTTCATTCTCAGTAGGTAGTGCTATTACATCGCAAGCTGGTCCAGAGATGGAGTATGATGAGTGTTTGTTAAAAGCGAAAGCTATGCGTACTGTATTAGAGAGTTAAATATTATCTTTGGGGATGCTTTCAAAATTTCAAAATCATTTATCGGAAAATCTATCTTTTTTAAAAGATAAAAAATTGCTAATCGCTGTTAGTGGTGGTATTGATAGTATGGTTTTGTTAGAGTTATTAAAACGGTTAGATTATAATATAACTATTGCTCATTGTAATTTTAATCTTAGGGGTAATGAGAGTGATGGCGACGAGCAGTTTATAAGAGAATATGCTATTAAAAATAATATTAAAATTTTTGTAACTAATTTTAATACAGAACTTTTTGCGTCAGATAATAAACTATCCATTCAGGTAGCAGCAAGGAAACTTAGGTATGTTTGGTTTGAGCAATTATTACAAGAAAAACATCTGGATTACCTTTTGACTGCACATCATCTTGATGATAGTATCGAAACATTTCTTATCAATTTTACACGTGGTACAGGTTTGGAAGGCCTGACAGGAATTCCGCAGCAGAATGATAATATCATTCGCCCATTATTACCTTTTACAAGAAATGAAATTGAAAACTTTGCAAAAGAAAATAATATATTATGGAGAGAAGACAGCAGTAATGCTTCTGATAAATACTTTCGTAACAAGCTTCGACATGATATCATTCCGATTTTAAAATCTTTAAATCCGGCTTTTTCTGATTCTTTTCTTCAAACAATATTGAATTTACAACAGTCGCAATCATTAGTGAATGATGCCTCAATATTAGTTTATAAAAAGATAGTCACTGAAAGAGAAGGGCAGAAGCACATTAATATAGATCAGCTAAAACGATTACCAAACTATGAGGCTTATTTGTATCAATGGTTAAGCCCATTTGGTTTTACTGCCTGGAATGATATTTATAATTTAATGGATGCACAGTCAGGAAAACAGGTGCTATCATCAAGCTATAGGCTCTTAAAGGATAGGGAAGTGCTCATACTGGAGCCATTAAAGCAAATAGATAAACAGATTTATGAAATTGAGGAAGGTATAACCGAAGTAAATGAACCATTAACAATAAAGTTACAAACTGTAGATGCGATTTCGCCAGATTATACAAAAAACACAATATTTGTTAATAATAATTTAATAAAATTCCCTTTATTTGTGCGCAAATGGCAAGAAGGTGATTATTTTTACCCTCTTGGAATGAATGGACAGAAGAAAAAGGTTTCTAAATATTTTAAAGACGAGAAAATGTCTTTATCAGAAAAAGAGAATACCTGGCTCTTGTGTTCTGAAAACAAGGTTGTATGGATTGTTGGAAAACGGGCAGATGAACGTTTTAAAGCAGATGATACGACAAATTTAATATTAAAAATTGAAGTTTTATAAAATGAAAAAAGCAGCCTTTTTATTCTTTTTTTTATTTGCCTTTTTAACCTTACAGGCACAAATTCCCGGTTCTAATTTAAAAGATCCAGTAAAATGGACTTCTAAGATTGAAAAAAAATCAGATACTGAATACGTATTAGTTTTTGATGCCATTATTGAAAAAGACTGGCATATGTATTCGCAATTTACTGCTGACGGTGGAGCACTTCCATTAGAAGTATTATTTAATAATAATGAATCTAATTTTGAAGCTGTAGGTAAAGCCGAAGAAAGTAAAACAGAAAAAGCTTTTAATGAGACTTTTGGAGTTGAGGAAACATTTTGGAGTCATACTGCTCAAGTAAAACAAAATATTAAAATCACAAATCCTGCAGTAGAAGTACTTCAGGTAGAGTTAGCTTACCAGGCTTGTAAAGAAGTTTGTATTCAAGGTGGTAATTTATTTGAATTTAATATTAAAACATTAACTTCTAAAGAAGTAAAAAGTTTTGAAGAACTTGTTGTTCCTATAACTCCTGAAAAAAAAAACGATAATAAAGGAGTAGCTAAACCAGAAAATAAAGAAGAAACTAAAGGAATTTTTACTATTTTCTTTTTAGCATTTCTTTCAGGTTTCGCAGCGTTATTGACACCTTGTGTGTTTCCTATGATTCCAATGACGGTTAGTTTCTTTACTAAACAAAGTAAAACTAAAGCTGCAGGTATTAAAAATGCTTTTATTTATGGTCTTTCTATCATAGTAATATATGTGCTATTAGGATCTTTGGTAACTGCAATTTTTGGAGCAGATTCCCTAAATGCATTATCTACAAATGTTTGGTTTAACTTAATTTTCTTTGTTCTTTTAGTTGTATTTGCGTGTTCATTTCTTGGAGCATTCGAAATTATGCTACCTAATTCCTGGGCAAATAAAGTAGATCGTCAGGCAGATAGAGGAGGTATAGTAGGAATACTATTCATGGCTCTTGCATTGGCTATAGTATCATTTTCATGTACAGGCCCTATTGTTGGAACATTATTGGTAGAGGCAGCATCTAAAGGTGGTGCAGCTCCAGTAATAGGTATGCTAGGTTTTTCTTTAGCCTTAGCCTTACCTTTTATGTTGTTTGCAATGTTCCCGGGATGGTTAAACAGTTTACCAAAATCAGGTGGATGGCTTAATACTGTAAAAGTATTTTTAGGTTTCCTTGAATTAGCACTTGCTTTTAAATTCCTTTCTAATGCTGATTTGGTTTTACAAATGCATTTACTTGAAAGAGAAACATTCTTAGCAATCTGGATTGCAATATTTGGAGCATTAGCTTTATATCTTTTCGGAAAAATCAATTTACCACATGATAGCCCATTAGCTTCTATATCTGTTGGTCGATTATTATTAGGATTACTTGTATTAAGTTTTACAGTTTACATGATACCAGGTTTATGGGGAGCACCTCTAAAAATAATTAGTGGTTTCCCTCCTTCAATGACTTATAGTGAAAGCCCATACGGTATTGGTGGTGGAAGCACTGGAGCACCAGGCTCGGATGTAGCTTTACCTGATGGTGCTCATATTGGCCCACACGGTATTATTGCATTTGAAGATTATAATAAAGGTGTAACCTATGCCAAGGAAGTTAATAAGCCAATCCTTATCGATTTTACAGGATATGCTTGCGTTAACTGTCGTAAAATGGAAGATAAAGTATGGTCAGATGATCATATACTACCAACACTAAAAAAAGATATTGTTTTGATTTCTCTTTATGTTGATTCTAAAATTGAATTGCCTGCAAAAGAACAATACATATCTGAGACAACTGGTAAGAAAATTAAAACCATTGGTAATAAATGGAGTGATTTCCAAATTACTAAGTATAAAACAAACTCACAACCATATTATATCTTGGTAGGTTTAGATGAAGAAAATCTTAATGAGCCTATAGGTTATACGCCGGATGTTAATGAGTATGGAACATGGTTAAAAGAAGGCATTGCCAACTTTAAATAATAATAGAAAAGCCTTCATTATGAAGGCTTTTTCTTTATATATCATTTATTAATTTTCGAGCTGCAGTTTGTACAGGATCCCAAACAGGGGAGAAGGGAGGAGCATATGATAGATCCAGGTCAATTATGTTTTGTATTGTTAAGTTGTGTGTAAGTGCGGTTGCTAGTACGTCAATACGTTTAGCTGCGCCTTCTTCACCAATTATTTGCCCTCCTAAAAGTCTTCCACTATTTTTTTCTGCTATCAATTTCACAGTGATATCTTTAGCATTAGGATAGTAATGTGCGCGTGTTTTACTTGTAGTTGTGGTAGTAACATATTCAATTTCCATCTTCTTTAGGTCTTTTTCCAAAAGCCCGGTGCGAGCTACTTCATAGCTACATATTTTGCATACTGCAGTACCGACACCTCCCGGAAAGACTGATTTTTCACCTGCTATATTACTTCCTGCAACCAATCCGGTTTTGTTTGCAAGTGTGCCTAAGGCAATATGCACGTGTTTCTTGCTCACAAGATGTAGTGTTTCAACGCAATCTCCTGCCGCCCATACATCTTTAATATTGGTTTGCATATGTGCGTTTACTTTTATGGCATCCTTAACCCCAAGTTCAATTTTGGAACCTTTTAAAAAATCTGTATTTGGAGCAGACCCCATACCAAAAACTACAATATCGCTTTGAATTGTTCTTTTATCAGTGACTACAGCATTTATCATGTTGCTATCAAGGTCAAAGGCTTTTAATTCTTCTTTTAAATAAAGCGTTACACCAAGATTTCGTAAGGCATCAGATACCATTGCTCCCATGTCAGGATCAAGAGTATTCATTACCTGTTCTGAACGATTTATCAAGGTTACTTTAAGTCCTCGTATTAGGAGCGCTTCAGCCATTTCAAGGCCAATATAACCACCACCAATTATTACTGCTGATTTTGGTTTTTTCTCTTCAATATAATTTTCAAGATTTATACCGCTTTTTAATGTAGAAATACCAAAGGCATTTTGTGAATCATGGCCTTTAATGTCTGGACAAAATGCATGTCCACCGGTAGCAATAAGCAGTTGATCATAGTATTGCCAAACTACTTTATCATTCTCTTTATCTAATACTTTTATCTTCTTATTGTCAGTGTCTATTTCCTGTACTAAATGCAATGTCTTTACATTGATATTGTATTTTGAACGAAAAACTTCGGGGCTTCTTATTATAAGATCATCGGCAGACTTTACGGTTTCGGATATAAAATAAGGTATACCACATGCAGAATAAGATGTATAGTTTGATTTTTCAAAAACAATAATTTTCCTATCCGGTTGTTCACGTCTTACCTTAGAAGCTGCCGTCATTCCGGCTGCATCGCCGCCTATAATTACCAGTATATTATCTGCCATAGTTGTTTTGTGTTAGAAAAAAAATAGCCAAAACGTTGCGTGTTTTGGCTAAAGGAAATATAAATTAGGTTTAGGTGTTCTAGCCCAAAATGTGTTGACTTAATATCACGTATACTTCATTGATATTGTTGTCTTTGCCAAATTGTTTCTTAATAGGAAGACTTTCGCCTCTAACCCATATTTTTAATTCTGCATCCAAATCAAGAAGGCCTGCGCTTTCTTTTGAAAATTTTGTAATACTGCTATAAGGTATGGATTGATAATCAACCTTAGATCCAGTAATACCTTGTTTATCTACTAAAATAAGTCTTTTATTTGTGAATACAAACATATCTCTGATAAGTTTATATGCTTTTTCGATTTTTTCGCCAGGAATAAGCATAGGCTGAAATTCGCCTGTTATTTTCTCGATGTTTACTTCAGAGGCATTGCCCATAATGGCATTGAATAGTCCCATAATTTTTTTATAAGTGGTGATTTAAATTTGAATAAAAATAAGGCGTTATTTCTTCTTAAGAAAATTTAAAAGTTTATTTCTAAAAGGAAATTCTGAATTGAATTTATTTGCTTATTTTCGGCTAGTAATTAAAACTTAATTCTAATTCTTATGAAAAATAGTATCAAATTAATTCTTGTGGCTTTAACTTTGTTTTTGTCCTCAAGTCCTGCATTTGCTCAAAAAGAAAAGACAATACAAACTGCTGTAATTAAAACTGTAATTCATTGTGATCACTGTAAGCAATGCGAATCATGTGGAGACAAACTTCAAAAAACACTACTGAAAGAAAAAGGTATCCAAATGATTACTCTTGATGATAAAGCCATGACTATTAAAGTGGTGTACAATTCTAAAAAGACAGATCTTACTAAAATAAAAACTGCTATTAGTAAACTTGGTTATGATGCTGATGATGTAGCTGCAGACGCAGTTGCTTATGAAGGTTTGGATGGTTGTTGTAAAAAATAATTAAATTTGTTCCTCTATACACGCCATTAAATTTATTATATGCTGATAAAAGTTTTCGGAAGCGCCGTCTTTGGTGTTGAAGCCACAACTATTACTGTTGAAGTTAATATCGATAAAGGAGTAGGTTATCATCTGGTCGGGTTACCTGATAATGCTATTAAAGAAAGCAGCTATCGTATAGCAGCAGCTTTAAAGAACAATGGTTATCAGTTACCTGGAAAGAAAATCACCATTAACATGGCACCTGCCGATTTGCGAAAAGAAGGTTCGGCATACGATCTTACTCTTGCAATAGGAATACTTGCTGCTTCCGGACAGATAGTTTCTGATGAAGTTGATAAGTACGTTATTATGGGGGAGCTTTCTTTAGATGGAAGTCTTCAGCCAATAAAAGGTGCATTGCCAATTGCTATTAAAGCCAAAGAAGAAGGTTTTAAAGGTTTTTTTCTGCCAAAACAAAATGTAAAAGAGGCTGCTATTGTTACTGGTCTTGATGTTTATGGTGTTGAAAATGTATTGGAGGTTATCGATTTTCTTGAAGGAAGAGGAGCTTTGGAACCTACAATATTTAATACTCGTGAAGAATTTTATAAAACCCTGGATTTTCCTGAATTTGATTTTAGTGATGTAAAAGGGCAGGAGAGTATCAAGCGCTGTATGGAAATTGCAGCTGCCGGAGGCCATAATATTATATTAATAGGTCCTCCCGGAGCGGGTAAAACAATGCTGGCAAAAAGATTACCAAGCATATTACCACCAATGACATTAAAAGAAGCATTGGAGACTACAAAGATACATAGTGTAGCAGGGAAAGTTAAAGAAGGAGGTTTGATGAATCAACGCCCTTTTAGAAGTCCGCACCATACGATATCTAATGTAGCACTTGTTGGGGGCGGAAGCTATCCACAGCCGGGTGAAATTTCTATGGCACATAATGGTGTACTTTTTTTAGATGAACTACCTGAATTTAAGCGTGATGTACTGGAAGTAATGCGGCAACCTTTGGAAGATCGTGAAGTAACCATATCGAGAGCTAAGTTTACAATAACGTATCCGTCATCATTTATGCTAGTAGCGAGTATGAACCCAAGTCCCGGAGGGTATTTTAACGATCCGGATGCGCCAGTGAGTTCATCGCCACATGAAATGCAACGCTACTTAAGTAAAATATCAGGTCCGTTATTAGACAGAATTGATATTCATATTGAAGTTACACCGGTACCTTTTGAAAAACTTTCAGATAAACAAAAAGCTGAAAGTAGTGTAGATATCCGAAAAAGAGTAACTACTGCAAGAGAAATACAGACTGATCGTTTCGCAGATCTTGACAAAGTGCATTATAATGCACAAATGAATACCAAACAAATTAGAGAATATTGTGAACTTGATGAAGCTTCATTACAACTTTTAAAAACAGCAATGGAAAGACTTAATCTATCTGCAAGGGCATATGATAGGATCTTAAAAGTATCACGTACTATTGCTGATCTTGAAGGTGCTGATAATGTTGGTCAACAACATATTGCCGAAGCCATACAATACCGTAGCCTGGATAGGGAAGGATGGTTAGGATAAATTACGAATTTCAAAGTAAGAAAGACTGATACAGTTATTAAAAATTTAAAACAATGGTTAAACAAAATTTAGAAGAATTATTCAACGCTATGCCAGCCATAGTTCAGGAGAAATTACGCCCTGTTATGGATAACTTATTAGAAAGGGCAGGAGATTTGGATGCTGCCGGTATGCAAGATCCAGATTATGAAGACGAACTTGAATCGATCACCAAAGAAGTGAATAAGGTTAAATACCTTAATGATCAATGGCAATTAATGAACGCGAAAAAGAATAATTAATATTAATTCAATTCTGCAAAGGTATCACCTTGTTTAAAATCACCTGATTCAAATCCTTTTTTAAACCAATATATTCGCTGCTCAGATGTTCCATGCGTAAAAGAATCAGGTACAACATGACCTTGAGCACGCTTCTGTATTGCATCATCGCCAACAGCATTTGCAGCACTTAACGCTTCATCGATATCTCCTTCTTCAAGAATTTTATTCATTTCTTCATTGTAATGCGTCCAAAGTCCGGCATAAAAATCTGCTTGAAGTTCCAAAGCAACTGATAGTTTATTACCACCAATTTCGTCTGTTTTTGCCTGTAACTGTCGTACTTTACCAGATGTTCCTAATAAGGTTTGAACATGGTGTCCTACTTCGTGGGCAATAACATAGGCAATGGCAAAATCACCTCCTTTAGCACCAAAACGGGATTGCAGCTCATCAAAAAAAGCTAAGTCCATATATACCTTTTTATCGGCAGGGCAATAAAATGGCCCTGATGCAGATGATGCACCACCACAGGCAGTTTGAACACTATCGCGAAATAGAACAAGTTTTGGTTTTTCGTATGTCATTCCATTTTCTGCGAAAATTTTAGTCCATACATCTTCGGTATCAGCAAGTACTGTAGCTACAAATTGTCCCATTTCCTTATCACGTTCAGTCAGTTCGGTTGTTTGCTGTGCACCACTATTTTGTTGCAACTGATTAGTGATTTCATTTAATACAGCAGAATTGTCTCCTCCCATAAACAAATTTATGGCAATAATTACTAAACCGATAATACCACCACCGGCTACTATTTTCCCGCCTGAAACACCACGGCGATCTTCCATGTTATCGCTTTGTCTTCTACCTGACCATTTCATATTTCTCGATTTTATGTTATGAAGTTAGGAATATAATTTTAATTTTAACAATGTATGTAAACAATATTACAAAAAAAGGGGCCACACAAAATGTATGGCCCTAAATTTTATAAGTTATTTAGCTTAGAATCCAAAACGGAAACCTAAATAGGCATCTGCCTGATTTGTATCGCTGATAGCAGCTGATAACAGAGAGCCCGAACCGATATAGAAACCTCCAACACGGAAACCAATCCCTGCTGTAAAACCAGATATCTCATTATTTGCTAATGGTGCATACACTTCAAAAAAACCTGTAGAATATCGTGGTGTAAGAGAGATCATGTTTTGCACAGCTATTTGCTCATTATTACCATCCTTGTTAAGTTTTTGCTGGAAATAGGCAGTAGCATACCATCTTCTGTGGACTCTATAATCTGCATAGGCAGAAATTAAAGCAGGTGTTTTTACTTTAAAGTCCTTAGAAGTATTTATAATTTGAAAGAATTGAGGATTTGCAGCAAATATTGCTTCAAAATCCTGGAACCCTTCAGCATCTTCAAATTGTGTAAGATCAAGTTCTTCAGCGCCTTTTACTGATAATTTATAGCTTTTACTTTCGTTATTTTCGTCTTTAAATTTCATACTGCCTAGGTTCCTGAATGATAGGCCAGCGTTAAGTTTGTATCCCTCATTATCGTAATCGGCATCTTTCCATTGGTAGTTAAAACCAATATCTGTTGATATTCCATTAAGGCCGCCTGCAAAAAATTTAGCAAAATCACTTGTATTATCAAAACCTTCACCTAATGAACCGGAATAGGCTAAGTTTAGAGTAGCTTCTGCGTCTGTAAGGTATACTCTGTCATTAATTATCTCAGGATTATCGATAATTACCTCAGTATCAATATTAACGGTACCTTTAAATTTATCAGCTGATATATTGGCATAAGTACCCGGAAATAATAATTTAAATGTAATACCTCCCGAAATTTTGTGTTCCTCGGTTTCGTAGAAATCCCTAGCTGCCGAAAATCCAATTTCCCCCCAAGATGTAGCTGAAACTCTTTGGTTATAGGAAGAATTTACGTTAGCTGTTATCAAAGAACTTGTGATAGGATCAAGAGTTAAAGCTGAACCTAAATTTGTGTCAATATCAACGAGGTTTCCTCTTACTTTTGCTGCAGAAGTAATTGCAAATGCCCATTTCTCAACTTTAAAGGCAAAAGATGGACCAAGTATTTCTACATCTACACGCATATTTACAGGTTCTACTCCAGAAAATAATTTTTCCTCAAAATTATCGACTCCTCCTACAAGATCACCGAAACTAATTTTGTTATTGGCAACATTTGCACTAAAAGTAAAAACATTGACTTCATAATTGTTGTTTAGGTTTACTAATTCGGCAGGGTTAATAGTCGCATTAATTATACCGGTTCTTCTTGAGGTGGATATACCCGAAAAATGTTCTTGGGCATATAAACCGGAGCTTAATAATGTAATAACAAATAGTAATGATTTTTTCATAAGTTTGGTGGTTATTTACTGTAAATGTAGGTGTTTTTTTGAGTATTTATTAAAATTTTAACTGTAAAATCAATATATAATTCAAATTAAGACAAGAGTTTTTAATATTGAGCAAATATCCAAAAAACATTAACAAAACAAAATACCTATTAATAGGTATTTTGCTTGTTTTCTAAAATTTAATGATAGGTTAACCTACACAGCTTTCCAAATAACATCATCCGGAACCGGAGCTGTAATTTGAATGTTTTCTTTAGTTACTGGGTGGGTGAAAACTAACTTTCGGGCGTGAAGATGAATACCACCATCAGGATTACTTCTGTCAAAACCATATTTTAAATCTCCTTTAATTGGAGAGTCAATGGCAGATAATTGTGCTCTTATTTGATGGTGCCTGCCTGTATGCAGATTAATTTCAAGCGCAAAATAATTATTAAGTTCCTTTATGATAGTGTAGTCAAGACTGGCTTTTTTACTTTCAGGAACTTCTTTAGTATGTGCTTTTGAGGTATTGGTTTTTTCATTACGTTTTAAGTAGTGTTCGAGTGTACCCGAATTATTTTCAGGTTTTTTCTTTACAATTGCCCAATATGTTTTTTGAGTTTCACGATTTTTAAAAAGCTCATTTAATCGTGTAAGTGCTTTCGAAGTTCTTGCAAAAATTACAATGCCAGTAGTAGGTCTGTCTAATCGGTGTACAACACCAAGAAACACGTCACCGGGTTTATTGTATTTATCTTTAATATATTCTTTTACTACATCACTAAGAGGTTTATCACCGGTTTTGTCACCTTGTACAATGTCGCCTACGCGTTTATTAACCGCAATAATATGGTTATCTTCATAAAGAACCTGAAGATTATTTTTATTAGAAAGTACTTTCAAAATTAGATTATTAGATGGTTGGATTGTTTGAATTTATATAAAACAATCCGACAATCAATTTAATATTGTTCGTTTGTATTAGGGAAATCTTTAGACTTTACATCGGTTACATACTGACCAATTGCAGTAGTCATTCCTTCGTAAAGATTCATATACCTGCGAAGAAAACGCGGACTAAATTCATTGTTCATTCCTAGCATATCGTGTATTACCAAGACCTGGCCATCAACTCCGCCACCGGCACCGATACCTATTACAGGTATAGAAATGCTTTCAGCAACTTTTTGAGCCAGATGAGCAGGTATTTTTTCTAAAACTATAGCAAAACAACCAATACGCTCAAGCATTTTTGCATCTTCCAATAGTTTTTCTGCTTCTTCCTCTTCTTTAGCACGTACAGTATAGGTACCAAATTTGTATATGGATTGTGGCGTTAACCCTAAATGCCCCATAACAGGTATGCCGGCATTTAGTATTTTTTTGATAGAATCTTTAATTTCACTTCCGCCTTCAAGTTTTACAGCGTGTCCGCCACTTTCTTTCATAATCCTGATCGATGAGCGAAGTGCTTCTTTAGGGTCAGATTGGTAGCTTCCGAAAGGTAAGTCTACTACAACTAATGCTCTTGTTATTGCTCTCACAACTGATGAAGCATGGTAGATCATTTGGTCCAGTGTTATAGGAAGGGTTGTTTCATGTCCCGCCATAACATTTGAAGCTGAATCACCTACAAGTATGACATCTACTCCGGCTGTGTCAACAATCTTTGCCATTGTATAATCATAAGATGTTAGCATAGAGATTTTTTCTCCGTTAGCTTTCATTTCAATAAGCGATTTTGTGGTAATCCTTTTGTAATCTTTTTTTGCTGTTGACATAATGTACAATTTAATGAGGTAAATGTACTAAATTGTACTAAGAATAGGGGTGTAGATTCATTTTTTTAAATATTTATGTAACGCACAATTTATCATAACGACTAACACAAAGAGTTATAAAATTATATTTATGAAAAAATTAATGGTCATTTTGGGCTTACTTTTCATGCAAAGTATTTTCGCACAGGAAGGGGATGTTAAAAAAACAATACAGGTCTTTTTTGAAGGAATGCATAATAGGGATACTTTAAAAATAAAATCGGTTTGTAAGGATATAGTGTTACAGTCGATTAGTGGAACTAATAAAGGAACCATACTTAAAAAAGAGAATACAGATGATTTTTTTAAATCGATCGCTTCAATTCCTGTTGATATGAAAATAGAAGAAAGATTACTGGATTATAAAATACAAATAGATGGTTCGTTAGCTCATGTGTGGACACCTTATGAATTTTACATTAACGGTAAATTAAGTCATAAGGGCGTGAATTCATTCCAGTTGTTTAAAGAGAATGATATTTGGAAGATAATTTATATTGTTGACACCAGAAGAAAATAGATTCATATTTAAAGCAAAACAGTCACATTGGGTTTAACGCAATGTGACTGTTTTTTTATATAACCTTATTTGTAAAGAAACTGATTAACAGTCTGCATTATTAACGGTAACTGCGAGTCCGCCTTCAGATGTTTCTTTGTATTTATTGTTCATATCCTGTGCTGTTTTCCACATTGTGTCGACTACTTTATCTAAAGGTACTTTAGCATTTTTAGGATCAGTTTCAAGGGCAAGCTCAGCAGCATTAATAGCCTTGATCGCTCCCATCGTATTACGTTCAATACAAGGTATCTGAACCAATCCGCCAATAGGGTCACATGTCATACCTAAATGGTGCTCCATAGCAATTTCGGCAGCCATAAGGCACTGTGCCGCAGTTCCACCCATTACTTCACAAAGAGCAGCTGCAGCCATTGCTGATGATACACCAATTTCTGCCTGGCATCCGCCCATTGCTGCTGAAATTGTAGCACCTTTTTTAAATATACTACCAATCTCTCCGGCCACCATCAGGAATTGTTTTATATGTCTTTCGTCTGCATCATGGTTTTCAATAACCAGATAATACATTAGTACTGCCGGTATAACGCCTGCGCTACCATTTGTAGGAGCGGTAACCACACGGCCTAATGCAGCATTAACTTCATTCACTGCAAGCGCAAAACAGCTTACCCATTTTAGTATCTGGCGGAACTTAACTTCGGTTTTCCTTATTACTCCCAGCCATTCCCAAGGGTTATTATATGGCATTTCGCCAATCATTTTACTATGCATATCAAATGCCCTGCGTCGTACATTTAATCCACCAGGAAGTATTCCTTCGGTATGGCAACCTGTATACATACATTCCAGCATGGTATTCCATACACGCATTAATTCTTTATCTATCTCTTCCTCAGTGCGTATTGACTTTTCATTTTCATATACAATCTCCGATATCTTTTTGTTTTCGGTAATTGTATACTGTAAAAGTTCATCGGCTTTATCAATAGGGAAGGGGAATGCACATTTAATCATTTCCTTTTCATTAGAAGCAACAAGTTCTTCTTTTACTACAAAACCACCACCTATTGAATAGAATGTAGATTTATATTCTCCAGCATTAGTATAAGCTGTGAACATAAAACCATTTGAGTGAAAAGGAAGGAAATTTTTATTGAAAACAATATCAGTAACAGGATCAAAAGGAATAACCATTATACCTCCCAAAAAAAGCTGTTTTTGGTTATTGATATCTTCAATTGTAGTTGCAATACTATCTATTGGAACATACTCAGGATCGGCACCGCTAAGTCCAAGCATTACAGCCAGATCTGTGGCATGGCCTTTACCGGTTAAAGACAGTGAACCATATAAGTCTACTCTAATACGGGTTACTTTATCAAAAATGCCTTCTTCGCGTAGTTCTTTTAAAAAGCGTTCGGCTCCACGCCAAGGGCCCAGGGTGTGTGAGCTGGATGGCCCAACACCAATTTTAAGCATGTCAAAAACAGAGATACATTCGTTCATAGTGAGTTATAGCAATTCTTGTAAAGATAATTTATTACAGCCGATAAAGGTAAAAAAATCGCCAATACTATAACGATATAGTAGTAAAATTGTTGATATGACAAAATAGATATAACAAAGAAATATAAAGATGTTATATTAGTGATTAACCGTAATTATAGAAATTAAGACTTACTTTTTCATTTCTTTATATATGGTTCTTTGCATTATTATTCCATTTTTTTCGATAAACTCCTGGAGATTAAAGTTTTCTTTTTTGTATAATGAGGCCATGGCTTTTTTGGCCTGAGCAAGAGATTCTTCATTTTCCCATGTTGTAATAGTTATATAGCTTAAATGGCTTTCTTCAGATGTTTTTTCATAAGTGTGGTCTTCTATAAAACCTAACATTTTTTTCAACATATCTTTTGTTCTGCTCATTCGTTCTATAAAAACTTCATATAGGCTTTGAGGTATAGTAAAAGTATCAATGAGTGTTACTCTCTTGCTTTTATCTATATAGCGAGGTTCCCTTATTTCTATATTTCCACCAATAGACAGGACGGGACTTTCTTTGGCAAGCTCAATAGCCAGTTCTTTGCTTTGAGCTAATAAGGTTATTGTGGCGCCTAAAAACATATCGCCTTCGGCAAAAGTGTTTTCTTTTATTTTAGCATTTTTGCCCGTTATCAGTATTCCTTTAGGTTCCAAAACCTGATTGCTTATATAAGCTCCTTTGTTTTTCCAACCTGCAATTGTTATACTCCATTGTAGCTTTAAGTCTTCAAGCTGTTGTTGGGTATAAACTATATTGGGATAACGGAATAAAAGAACATATTCTTTCAATACAATTGGATTGGTAAAAGAATCATGCTTTACTGCGGGAGAATTTTGTCCGTAAAATGAAAGGGTAAGAAATAAAAAGTTTAGGGAAAGACGGGTTTTACATTTTGTATTCATTTTATTACTGTTTTAGTTTAAGCAAAACTATGACGGTAATAATTTATGAAATTGTAAAAAATCATTGATTTACCACTTTCGCGAATGTTTGATGAAATTATGTGGTAGTTCTCCGGTAAAAGCTTTAAAATCTTTTATAAAATGAGAATGGTCGAAATAGCCTGACATGAATGCTGTATCTAATAGATTACTGCCAGGATTCAGATTATTAATTAAATTATTTAGCTTTATTATTGAAGCGTATTGCTTTGGTGTTGTACCAGTAAATTTGCGGAAGCGTTTTTCGAATGCGTCACGGCTGAGAGGTAAATTATGCACAAGGTTGTTAATCCTTATATTACCGCTTGATGATTGTATATTTTGAATTGCTTTTTGTATTAAAAAATCGCTTTTGAATTCAGTAAGTCTTGAAATAAGAAAATGTTCTATTATTCCAATACGCTGTATGTGGTCGTGTGCCTCTGCTAATTGTTCTTCTATGTGATTAAGAAGATTCATCTCTACTACGCTGTCTAATGACAGGCTTAAAGAGAACAGTTCGTGTAATGGTTCTTTAAAGAAAGCTAAAGCACCTCCTTCTTTAAATTTCACAAGTAAGTTTGCAGTATCCCCATAATAGGTAAATGTTCTTGGTGATTTTCGTAAACCGCTAATCACCATTTTTGGTACTACGTCAATGCTATTAGTTTGTTCACAATCAATTTTTCCCTTGAGTCTAAAAGCCATTACAACAGAGGTATCCGGCAATGTTTTGTTTACAGTACCTTCAAGGCTTTCAATAATCATATATTCCTTTATATATGGAGAAAGAATAGGACAGGGAAGATAACTTTGAATTTTCATGTTGGAAAATTAACACTCAAAGCTACAAAATATTTTTCCATATTGAATATATGACCCCGCCCTCAATTTAAGTTATTGTTTTAATAAATCTGATAACCTTTCATTTATTGAACCAAATTGCTGTAATGTTTTATTTTCGAATTCTGCGGCGAGCTGGATAAACCAGTCAGGGTGATAATCTCTTTTATTAGTTTTGAGATTAACATGAATGAATTTTGTCCATAGTAATGCTTTTAGCTGTTTTTGATTTTCATCCCACATACTTATTTCTACGAATAATGAATCGTGTGCAAGTTTAATCAAGTTGGACTGTATGCATACATTTTCATTATAATGAGCAGGATTTAAGTATATAATTTCATGTCTATTTACTATCCACCCAGATCCTTTTTCATAAAGATCGGTCATGTTTATGTCATGAAATTCGAAAAGATGATCTTCGCGTGCATTGAGCATGTAATCTATGTACCCTGAGTTGTTTAGATGTTTAAAAGGATCACAGTCACTAAACCGGATCTTGTAAAATGTTTTAATTTCCATTTGCTATGTTTTAATAAAACAAAGCTGCAACTATAGGGTACTATTTCCTTTGACAATTGTCAAAAAATCAAATTGCTTTGGACCTTATTCTGCTTAATGTTTCCTGTGTAATACCTAAGTAAGATGATATATGCCCAAGAGATATTCTTTGTGATAATGACGGATTAGTTGCTGTAAATTTACTATAACGTTCCTGTGCCGTCATAAACTGGATATCTGTTAGTCGTTGATGCATTGTGATAAGGTCTTGAGTAATGAGCTGCCGGCCTAGGCGTTCAATATCATGATGGGCATCATATAACTTTTCAAGTTCTGTATAAGGCATGGACCAAATAGTAGAGGTTTCTAAAAGTTCAATCTGTCTATTATCAGGTGTATTGGTAAGGTACCCTGTTATGGAACAGGTAAAAGAATTTTCTGAGCAAAATCTTTCCGTTACCTCTTTGTTGTCTTTTATATAAAATGTTCTTGTTAACCCTTTTTCAAGATAATGCACATGCTTGCAAATACCACCCATGGGTACAAGTATATGTCCCTTAGGTAACAGTTCCTTAGTCATATGTGATAAAAGAACTTGTCTGCTTTCGGGGCTTATTTTTACAAGATGTGATATGCTATCAAAAAAACTAACAGATTTTATCATAATGGAAATCGATTATTGTATCAAATTTACTAAATAACCTTAAAACAAAAACCTCCCAATTGGGAGGTTTTGAATTGTTTGTATAGGCAAATTACACTTTTCGTTCCAGTAATGCCATATAGAATCCGTCAAATCCTGATTCTGACGCTAATATTCTTTTATCTTTTACAAATGTAAATTGCTGTCCAATTTCTGTAGTAAGGAATTTTTGTACCTGTTCCTGATTTTCAGATGGCAATACAGAACAGGTTGCGTATACTAGTTTTCCGCCCGGCTTTACAATTTTAGAATAGCTTTCAAGCACTTCGGCCTGTACTTTTCTAATATTATCAATAAACTCAGGTTGTAGCTTCCATTTGCTGTCTGGGTTACGTTTTAAAACACCCAGTCCGCTGCACGGGGCATCAATAAGTACACGATCTGCTTTTTCATGTAGTTTTTTGATAACTTTTGTGCTATCAATAATACGATACTCTATATTAAAAGCACCATTTCTTTTTGCACGAAGCTTAAGTTGTTTAAGCTTGCTTTCGTAAAGATCCATAGCAATAAGCTGGCCTTTGTTTTCCATTAAAGCTGCCATATGTAATGTTTTACCTCCGGCACCGGCACAGGTATCTACAACGCGCATACCAGGTTCAACTTCAAGGAAACGGGCTACCATTTGTGATGAAGCATCCTGAACCTCAAACATACCTTCTTTAAAAGCATCTGTTATAAATACATTAGCTCTTTCTTTAAGCACAAGGGCATCAGGGTAGTCTTTATCAATTATGGTTTCAATATTAAGATCCATTAACAGGGCTCTTAATTTTTCGCGGGTAGTTTTAAGTGTATTGACTCTAAGGATAACTTTTGCCTGTTCATTTTGTGCAGCAAGCTCAGTTGTCCACTTTTCTTCGCCAAGTTCTTTTACCCCCAGTTCATCCATCCAATCAGGAATAGACTCTCTGTATTTTCTTATTTTAGAAAGCTCGTCATAACGACCTTTTATTCTTCGTACCGGTGTTTCCTCAAAATATTTCCAATCGGGTAGGGTAATACCGCGTAGTACAGCCCATACGGCAAATATTCGCCATAATTTATCCCTGTCCAAAGGTTCTTTAACTTCTGCAATTTCAGTATAAAGACGCTTCCAGCGTACTATTTCATATATGGTTTCGGCAACAAATTTTCTGTCTGCACTGCCCCAGCGTTTATCTTTTTTAAGCGCTCGTGCAACAACTTTGTCTGCATATTCGCCATCATTAAATATATACCCTAGCGAGTCTATAACCGTAAACGTTAAATTCCTGTGTAATCTCATTATCGTAATTTGAGGTGCAAAGGTATTATTTTTTGAGCAGATACCCTAAGCCGAATTAATTCACTCTTTTATACCTTTTTATAAATTCAGAAGGTGTTTCTCCCGTCTTTTTTTTAAAGAGCCGTGAAAAGTATGCGTAGTCATCATATCCAAGGGACAGCGCTATTTGAGCAAAGCTATCGCGTTGTAATATGAGTTCTTTTTTTGCTTCCAATAAAACACGTTCAAGTATAATGTCAGATGCTGTTTTACCTACAACAGCTTGTGTAATACGATTTAAATGTTTTGCACTCATATTGAGCATTTCAGCATATGCAGAAGGAGATTTTTCTGTGGTATAATTATGTTCGACCATATCTTCCAGTTTCCGAAACTTAATGTAATAGCTATTCCTGTTCTCTACTGCGGTAGGTTTTTGCTGAGTGTAGTAAGTACGTGTTCCTTGAATATACACCAAATCGATCATACTGATAAGAGATTGCTTTTCGAGAATTTCCTGAGATGTAGTTTCTCCAAGTATCATTTCAAATAGCATTATTGTTTTTTTGAATGCTTTTTCATCTAAATATACACAGGATGGATGGTGCATACTATAGAAAAACGGAAAATTGCTTAACCTGTTATCAATATAATTAAGGTCGTAAAATTCCTGAGTATGAAAAAAGATGAAGCCTTCAGTATCTTCAGATAAATCCCAATGGTGTGTTTGTCCTGGATTTAAAAAGAATAAAGCTCCTGATCGTATAGGGTAAGATGTAAAATCTACTTCATGTATGCCTGTCCCTTTTGTAAAAAGTACACTAAGGTAAAAATTATGTTTATGAGGTAATGCTATATCCTTATGCCTCGTTTCTAGATGATTCTGTAAAGTGCTGGCATAAAACTCTTCAAGAACATCGTGGTCGTGAAATTGTTGTATATCCAGTATGTTGACTTTATTCATAAAAGAAGATAAATTATGTCCTAAAAGTACAAATTTTAGCGTAGATATTCTATTGTGTTAGCTGTGTTTCTGTCGTAAATTTGTATAAAAAAAGAGATGTCAGCAATAATAGGTATCGTCACAGAAAAATGTCCTAAATGTGGTAAAGGGAAAGTGTTTAGTAGAAAAGGAAATCCGTTGTTGTTCCAAATGCCAAGGATGAACGAAAACTGCTCTGCTTGCGGTCATAAATTTGAAAAAGAGCCTGGCTATTTTTTCGGGTCAATGTTTGTTAGTTATGCTTTGGTAGTAGGGGAGATGATCGTTTTCTTTCTGCTGGTACATACATTTGTCGAGAGTTTTGTAACCATCTTAGTATTAATAGCTTTACTTGCTATCTTGTTAAGTACATTTAATTTCAGGATGTCCAGAATGGCATGGATGTATTTACTGGATGGTAAAAATAAGCAGATATAAATTACTTGATAAACCGTAGTATTTCGGTAATGTATTTATCACCGTAACTAACAGTGCTTAATGTTTGGAAACCTTGCAGGTGATTAGCTTCAAATTCAATTAACTTGTTTTCCTTGTTAAGCGATGCGACATATTTACTATCATTAACAGTAGTAACAATGTCCTTATTTCCTGCAAATAGTAATGTTTTTATCTTTAATGCATCAAGGTTGTTTTTGTATTTGTCAGCACCTTCTGGCAGAATAATGTCTTTATTCTTGAGTTGTTTTAAAGATTCTTTTATTGCTTGTGGTGAAATTACATACCCCTCAGCAATTAAAAAGTCTACTTTTTCCTGTTGAAGAGCTAAGGTAGACATTATCGTCCCCATTGATAATGCCCAAATACCGGTTTTATTATTTTTGATTTCTTGCTTGGTCCATTTAATCACAGTAATAAGATCGGTTACAAATTCATTATAATATAAATAATCATTATTGATGGTGAAATCACTGCTTTGTCCAAAGCCTCTGTAATCAAAAGTCACAACCGTAAAGCCGTTTTTTGTGAGCTCTGCAACCTGGTTTAACCAATACGACATATTTCCGGCATCGCCATAAGCAAGTATAAGTGTCGTTTTATTATCATTTTCAGGTTTAGGCTCGCAAACCCATGTTTTAAGTTTAAAATTATCACTTGTATTTATATCGTACTCTTTGTAAACAATGTTTACTCCATCAGGTTTTCCAAGATAATTTCTATCTGGCTTTAAAGCATAAGCGTTAAAGGTTATAAATAGAAATACAAGAAGTAGCTTTTTCATAGTTTTAAGATATAATGATATTGTAAATATATAAAAACTGTAAACTCAAAAAAAGTCCAATAATAATTTTATTACCTTAGCTCTTTAAACAAAAATGAAATGAAAAAAAGCCTGTGCCTTATTCTGCTTGCTGCAGTTTTATCTTGCAAAAATGACAAAGAAATTAAGACGAAAGATTTCAAGCCATCATTTACTACGGTAGAAAAAGATACTCTTCTTAATGAAGATATAAGTATACGCGCAATAACTATTGATGGAAATAAAGCCTGGTATGCAGGAAGTAAAGGAAAATATGGCTGGGTCTCATTAAATGGAGGAAAAAACTTTAGCGGTGTTGCTGTTCAGGATACAATAATTCCTGAATTCAGGGCAATAGCGCAAACAAGTACCGATGTGTTTATTGTTAATGTTGGTTCACCGGCATTACTATATAAAATATCAAAGGATGGTAAACGTAGTAAACTTGTGTATACGGAAACTAATGAAAAAGTATTTTATGATAGTATGAAATTCCGAAATGATAAAGAGGGAATCGCTATTGGTGATCCTACGGAAGATTGTATTTCTATAATTACTACCAATGATGGTGGAGAAACCTGGACAAAAATGCCATGTGGTAAATTACCTAAAATTGTTACAGGTGAAGCAGCTTTTGCGGCAAGTAACACCAACTTGATTGTTAGGGGAGATAAAACCTGGATTGTATCAGGAGGTAAGAAGTCAAGAGTATTTTATTCTGGTGATAAAGGTAATAAGTGGGAAGTATTTAATACACCTATTGTTCAGGGGAGTGAAATGACCGGAATGTTTTCTGCCGATTTTTACGATGATACTATTGGATTTGCCGTAGGTGGTGATTATGAAAAATTAGATAAAAACTCAGGAAATAAAATAGTAACTACAGATGGTGGGAAAACATGGAACCTGATTGGGGAAAAAACTGGTTTTGGTTATGCTTCGTGTGTCCAGTTTGTGCCAGGTGGAAATGGAGATGAGTTGATTACTGTTGGTCCATCAGGTGTCTATTATTCATATAATAGGGGTAAAGACTGGAAAAAGGTTCTTGATGATAAAACTTTTCATACAATTAACTTTATAAATAATAAAACAGCAATAGCTGCCGGACAAAATATAATTATAAAGTTGATATTTAAATAAATTTTAATAGATTTGTAACCCTTGTCAATGAAAATTAAGCGGATTGACGATATTTTATGAGAAGTTCTGGGCAATGGTAATATAAGATTTGTATTATGGTGTTTGGTAAAAAAGAGAAAGAGAAGCTGTTACTTCCCTTTCCCAAACTTAAACTAAACATAAACTAACTAATTAATTATCCTTTCAGATAATCAATTAACTTTCATAAACTACTAATCTTTATTGCTTTTAAATTTGCTTAGCATCAACTTGTTAAAGTCGTCTTCCGCTATTTTAAATTTTAATATCTTTTTAGATCCTATTACTGGCTTAAGATCAATTATTAATTTTTTCTTAAGGTTAAATATCTCTTCTTCTGCTGCCTCCAACTGTATTACATATAAGTTAGCATCTTTTGCAGTAAACGAATCAACTCCTTTTTCTTCCAATTTACTCATTAACGGACGTATCTTATTATATCTTACGTCATATATTTTTTCTTCACAAGCTAAATAGAGTTGCCAAAATTTTGGAGACTCAGTACTTGTCAACTTAAGTGCTATAGCAATTTTCTGCGACTTTAGCGCTTTAATCTTATCTCTATTATCTCCTTGACCAAAGACACACATTGTAAACAAAAGAAAGAACGGCAGAACATATTTAATTTTCACTGTTCTATTCATACTAATAAATGTTTTCTCCACTAAGATACTCTTGAGCAGCCTCGGGACTAATAGCATCAAGGCTTATATCATTAATAGAGTTTTCCAAACTGCGAATATCTTCAGGGCTAAGGTGCTGTGCAAAATCATAAGTACTCATATCAGACTGATACACAAGGTAATTCTTGATAGCTTTTTCACCAGGTGCTTTTACTACTGTGTCCTTTTGAGTAAATAGTAACGAAAGAGACAATATGAAAACTGCCGCTATAGAAGTAACCCATACTGGTCTTCTTCTGTATAGAGGTATAATTCTAACTTCTTTTTCAGGAAGATTGAGTAATACTCTATCGGCTAAGCTATCAAAGTATGCATCAGGAGTAATAAATCCTGATTTTATTCTTGGCTCGCTATCTAGTTTAAAATCGTTCATAATGATTAGACTTAATTATTAGTAAAAGGTTTAATGACTATTTATAAAATCTTCAATTTTTTTTACGGCATGATGATAGGAAGCTTTTAATGCTCCTACAGAGGTGCCTAATATCTCGGAGATCTCTTCGTATTTAAGATCTTCAAAATATTTCATTTTAAATACAAGTTGTTGTTTTTCAGGTAATGCAGCAATGGCCTGTTGTAATTTTAATTGCATTGCATCGCCTTCAAAATACTCGTCTGCCTGAAGATTTTGCAGCACTTTTTGCTGTATTTCTTCATTGGTAATGTTCGCTTTTTTTGCTTTAGTACTTATAAAGGTAATAGCTTCATTTGTAGCAATACGATAAATCCAGGAAAAAAGTTTGCTTTCACCTTTAAAGTTTTTCAGGTTTTGAAATACTTTTATAAAAGTATTCTGTAACACATCATCAGCATCGTCGTGATCAAGTACGATATTACGAATATGGCTATACAGCGGCTTGCTGTATTGAGATACGAGCTGCCCGAATGCAGTATTCTGCGTTTTTGAGTTTAGCAATTTTGCTATAAAGGCCTTCTCGTCCTGCAACTTTTGTGTGTGTTTACTATATTGGACTAAAATTAAAGTAAAAGGTTTAATGTAGCATTGCTTTATGGTTTCTATGCAAATGTTTAACATATCTATCGTAGATACGATACATATAAGCTCGTAATTTAAAGTATAATACTGTTAATTCTCAAGATTTACTTTGTGTAAGATGTGTGAAATCTGTTGAGAAAATGATTTTGAATGTATTATGAACTAAATTAACGCTATGTTATTTAATTTATGCTTTATTCGCCTTATTTTTGCATTTTAAATTAAGCCATGATAAAGACTGTTATTTTTGATATGGATGGGGTTATTGTAGATACAGAACCTGTTCATCACTATGCTTACCATCAGCATTTTAAATATTTAAATATTGATGTAACCCAGGAAATGTACACTACTTTTACGGGTAATTCTACAAAAAATGTATATCAGCGCCTTAAAGAAACTTTTGAGATTTTTGACGAGGTTGAAAATTTAGTTAATCAAAAGAGAGCTTTATTTAACGATGCTTTTGATGAAAAAGAAGATCTTGATTTACTTCCCGGTGTTAGAGAACTTATTGTAGACCTGCATAGTAATGGAATACAGCTTATACTGGCATCATCTGCTTCTAAAGTAACTATAGAACGCGTTTTTAACCGTTTTAAACTCCACCAGTATTTTACCCATATTGTAAGTGGCGAAGATTTTCCTAAATCAAAACCTCACCCGGCTATTTTTGAGCATGCTGCATCTTTATCAATAGCTCCGAAAGAAGAATGTATTGTTATAGAAGATAGTACTAATGGGATTAAGGCTGCCAAAGCTGCCGGAATTTACTGTGTTGGCTATATTAGCGAACATTCTAAATTACAGGAGTTAACAGAGGCAGATGTGGTTATTGGCCATTTTAATGAATTGGACTCTAAAAAAATAAAAAGTTTAAAATAGTTTAGTTTTCTAAACACATAATATGGATTTGAGGATGTTTGCATTAAGCAAGATTCCTTAAGTCTAAATTAAATATAAATGATAAAAGCTGTAATTTTTGATATGGATGGGGTAGTAGTTAATACAGAGCCTATTGGATACCATGCAAATCAACAACTGTATAAATCTTTAAATATAACGGTGTCAGATGATGTTTATAGTACTTTTATAGGTAACTCTGATAAAAATATCATTCAGAAACTTAAAGATTTATACCCGATATCGTTAAGCCATGATGAGTTGTTAGAAGAGAATTACAGATACTTTTTCGAGACATTCGATACGATTGAAGATTTGGAGATGCTTCCTGGAGTAAAAGATCTTATTGAAGATTTTTACAATAATGATATGCGGTTGATATTAGCTTCGTCTGCTTCAAAAAAGAAAATCGAAAAAGTTTTTGATCGTTTCGATCTTCATAAGTATTTCGATTATAAAATTAGTGGTGAAGATTTTGAATTTTCTAAACCACATCCCGCTATTTTCCAAGAAGCAGTTGCGAAATCAGGTTTTGCCAAAGAAGAATGTATTGTAATAGAAGATAGTACTAATGGTATTAAGGCCGCTAAGGCTGCAGGGATTTATTGTATTGGTTATGTGGGTGAGGATTCTATGGGACAAGATACTTCGTTAGCTGATAAAGTAATTAAGGACTTTAAAGAATTGAATTTCGAAACTGTACGAAACATAAGATAGTTAATCAGTTAGGGTTTAGGGTTGGTCTAAGCCCTTTTATTTTAGTTTTATTGTACAGCTTCTTTATAAACTCTAAGGGCACGCTCACGAGCTTCTTTATGATCTACGATAGGTGTATAATCCAGTTCTTCTAATTCCGGAACCCATTTTTTTATATATTCCAATTTTGCATCAAATTTCTTAACCTGTTCTGTTGGATTAAAGATGCGAAAGTAAGGGGCAGCATCTACGCCGCTGCCTGCAGTCCACTGCCAATTACCAATATTACTTGATTGTTCGTAATCCAAAAGCTTTTCTGCAAAATAAGCCTCACCCCAACGCCAGTCTATTAATAAATGCTTGCATAAAAAACTGGCAACTACCATTCGCACGCGATTATGCATGTGCCCTGTTGTGTTTAATTCCCGCATACCGGCATCTACCATGGGGTAGCCTGTTTTACCTTGACACCATGCCTTAAAATCTCTTTCGTTATTCCTCCATTTTATATTATCATATTTAGGACGAAAGCTTTTGGTAACCGTTTCAGGAAAATGCCAGAGGATTTGCATGAAAAATTCACGCCATATTAATTCATTCAGAAAAGTTTCTTTGTTATTTTCTGAGGCTGTTTTAATGAATTTCCGAATGCTAATAGCTCCAAACCTAAGATAGGGACTAATCATAGAAGTCCCATCTACTGCAGGCAGATTTCGTGTATCAATATAATTAGTAATTAAAACTGATGATATATCATAGGGTGCAGGCTTAATTTTAGATTCAACAAAGCCAATGTTTTCTAAAGATAAAAAAGGGTAGGAGTGATCTAAAATATTTTCAAGTTTATTTTCAGATGGATAATTATAAACACCTTCTTTTGTATACCGCTCTTTCCATTTTTTCATATAAGGGGTGTACACTACATAAGGTGTTCTATCCTCTTTAATTATTTCCTCTTTTTCAAATATAACCTGATCTTTAAATAATTTAAAACCAATATTATTATCATTTAATAATTGATGTATTACTTTATCTCTTTTTATTGCATATGGTTCATAATCATGATTAGTGTAAACGGCATTAATGGAATGTTTTTCGATCAGATTTTTCAATACAATTTGAGGCTCATCATAGAAAACAGCCAATGATTTTTTATGTTTGTTAAGCTCTGTTTGTATATTCTCTAATAGCTTGTGTATAAAAGTAACACGGGAGTCATTTTTGGGTAATTCAGACAGAATGTTTTTATCAAAAATAAAAATAGGTAAAACAGTATCATCGGCACTTAATGCTTCAAATAATCCTTTATTGTCTTCTAATCGTAAATCGCGCCTGAACCAAAATATTGTCATAAGAGTAATTATTTCATTTTCCCGAATAGTTCTTCCAGTTTCTTTTCTCTGTAAGCAAATATTTCTTCCAGTTTTGATTTTACAAGAAAAGGATGTGCTATACGTCCTAATATTCCCATTGGGAGTTGATAGTCTACAATGTCTTTCATTTCTACACCGCCAGGAATTTCTTTTAAAAAATGCTTATGGTGCCAAAGCTTATATGGACCGCTTCTTTGTTCGTCTACAAAATAATACCCATCTACAACATGTGTTATTTCGGTTACCCAATGTGTTTTAATTCCTAAAATGGGAGTTAAAGAGTAGCTAATGATCTGTCCGGCAAACATTTTTCGGTCATCACCCGAAATTGTTTTGAGTCCCATTGAACTCGGAGTAATAACGGCAAGGTTTTTTGGGTTGGAAATAAATTCCCAAGCTTCTTGTAGTGATATAGGTAGTTTTTGTGTTTTGTGTAGTGTATATAGCATTCCTAAATATAGTAAAGAAAAGTGGATGAAGAAAATCATTAGTATAATTCTCTATAGATATACAGGATTTTTACTAATTTTTAACAATCATACAGGGTTTTAATCATTAATTTCGCAGTAACAAATTTAATAAAAAACAAAAAGAGTTTTATGAAAAAAATATTCATTACAACAGCGCTTGTACTGGCTTTTATGGTAAATGGGTCGGCACAAATAGTAACACCACAGGCGAGTCCTAAAGCTGTTATAGAGCAGAAAGTTGGTCTTACAGATGTTAAAATTGAGTACTCTCGTCCTAGTGCTAAAGGGAGATCGGTTTATGGGGAATTAGTTCCTTTTGGCAGAATGTGGAGAACGGGTGCGAATGCTAATACAATTATTACCTTTAGTGAAGATGTTGTAATTTCAGGGAAAACATTGCCAGCTGGTCACTACGCATTATATACACAACCAAAAGCGGATACATGGGATGTGATTTTTTATGCAGATACAAACAACTGGGGATTACCTGAAAAATATGATGACAAAAAAGAAGTTTTAAGAGCAACTGTTAAGCCTGAGTTCCTTGGAAGAAATGTCGAAACATTTACTATTGGTATTAATAACCTTGATATTGATTATGGTTTCCTGGAAATTGCGTGGGAAAAAACAATGGTAGCTGTTAAGTTTGAGGTACCTACCAAAGCAATGGCTCTAAAAAGTATAGAAACAGTAATGGCGGGTCCATCTACAACTGATTTATTTGCTGCTGCTCAATACTTCTATCAGTCTAATGCAGACCAATCTAAAGCTTTAGGATGGATGAATCAGGCTATCGCTAAATACCCTAACCAGGCAGATGTTCCTTTTTACTTCTTAAGACAAAAATCGCTTATACAAGCTAAAATGGGAGACAGAAAAGGAGCTGTTGAAACAGCTAAATTATCATTAGCGGCTTCAGAAAAAGCTAACAATTCTGACTACGTGAAAATGAATAAGGATTCTATCCAGGAATGGAGTAAGAAATAATCTTATTTCTTTTATATACAAAAAACAGCCCCGCATTGCGGGGCTGTTTTGTTTTAAATATGCAGGAGATCTATATTTCCTGTTGTTGTTTCTTAGTTGTATTGATGATAAGCTGTAGTATTGATGATAGAACTATGGTTAATGAAGCACCAATAACATTAAGCCAAAGATAACTAACCACATCCATTTTATATACAAAGATAACAGCGATCTGACTTACAAGTGCTCCCCAGAATATAGCTTCGGCTTTAATGTATTTAATATAAAAGGCTACAAGGAAAACACCAAGTACAGTACCATAGAAAATAGAACCAATAATGTTTACCATTTGTATAAGATTTTCAAAGAGCGTACCCACACAAGCGAACAATATAGCTATTACACCCCAGATAAGAGTAAATGCCTGAGTTGCATCTACAAAATGCTTATCAGTTTTTTCACCCTTTACATGTCGTTTATAGATATCAATGGTTGTTGTTGATGCTAAAGCATTAAGTCCTGATGCTGAAGATGACATTGCTGCTGATATAATTACCGCCAGTAATAAACCTATAAGTCCCTTGGGTAGGAAATTCAGGATGAAGTAAAGAAAGACATAATCTTTATCATTTGTTTCAGCTTTGCTATCAGCTTTACTGATTAATAACTTTGCCTGATCACGAAGGTCTTTTTCCCGCGTATTAAGCGCAATCATTTTGTTATGTAATTGTTTATTATCATAATCCTGGCTCAGCTGATCTACATAAAGCATGCTGATTTCTTTTTTCTCATTCTCAACACTTAATAACTGTTTTTCAAGACCATCAAATTCGGCTTTATATTCTGAGTTATTAATTATTTTGGTGTTGTTAGGATTAAAATGAAGTGGTGCTGCATGAAATTGAAAGAAAACAAATACCATTACTCCTATAAGCAGGATAAAAAACTGCATAGGAACTTTTAGTAAACCATTCATTATAAGTCCCATCTGACTTTCACGTATAGACTTACCTGAAAGATAACGTTGCACCTGTGATTGATCGGTTCCAAAATAAGCCAGCATAAGGAAAAAACCACCCGCAATACCGCTCCATATGGTATATCGTTTATCAGTATCAAAAGAGAAATCAAGAATATTTAGTTTTTCATTGGCACCTGCTATATGCATAGCATTATTAAAGTTAAGACCGTCTGGGAGGTAACTTAGTATGATGAAAAATGTAATAATCATACCTGTCATAATCACAAACATCTGCTGCTTATGGGTTACGTTAACGGCCTTTGTACCGCCTGATACTGTATAAATAATAACCATTAAACCAATAACAACATTCATCAGGTTTAAATTCCATCCTAATAAAGATGACAATATAATTGCCGGGGCATAAATGGTAAAACCTGTACCCAGTCCTCTTTGTATTAAAAATATAAGGGCAGCTAATGAGCGTGTTTTAACATCAAATCGCTGTTCTAAATACTCGTATGCTGTGTAAACTTTTAATCTGTGATAAATAGGTATAAAAGTGATGCAAATAACCACCATGGCCAACGGCATACCAAAATAGAACTGAACAAAGCCCATACCATCATGGTAAGCCTGTCCGGGAGTAGATAGAAAAGTAATAGCACTGGCCTGAGTAGCCATAACAGATAACCCAACTGTCCACCAGGGAGTTTCATTACTGCCTAATATGTATTCTTCAACATTCTTGCTGCCTTTTGTTTTTATAGCACCATATGCTACTATAAAAAGCAGGGTAGCAGAAAGGATAATCCAGTCGATTAGCTGCATACTAATAAATTTGCATTATGAAATAAAACACCAATATGTAAAGGATATTAAGAAGCAGTACTATGGAGTAGCTCTTTTTCCAGGATCCAGAATTATCTTTCATATATGTGAGGTTAACTTCGTTAATAAGACTCTTTTAAAGAAAATTTGTTACACCTAAATGTATTTAATTAAAATCATTATGGTTAAGTGTCTTCTGTTAAAGAAAACGTTTTATATTCTTAAAAATTATTTACCAATCCCAATAAGGTTAGCCATTAGCCTATAAGCACCCGATACACCTTCCGGAAGCTCACGAAAAAAACTTAGGCCTGTATAAACATAATACCCTTTACCATATTTAGCCACAAGCAATCCACCTTTTTTTGGGACTTCTCCTTTATCATTAGACATGAATATAGGTGTAAATTCCTTAGCCCATTCATCAGGATAATATAATCCCTGTTCCTGTACCCAACCTTTAAAATCGTTCTCGGTTATTTTATTAGGGTTATTTAATATTTGATGTTTAGAATCAAGAAAAGTAACTTTGGCATCTTCTTCGGTAACCCTGTCTCTGGATATTCTTAGTGGAAAAGGAGCTATATCCTTAGTAATAAGATCACCAGTCGTATTGTATTGTACGATCATGTTACCACCATTAGCTATATAATCAAACAATATTTGCTGTTTAAAAACCAATGCGTCAAGTGTATTATATGCACGTATACCCATTATTACAGCATCATAGCTTTTTAAGTTTTCCACAGTGATGACATCTGGTGTGAGTAATGTAATTTTATATCCCATCTGTTTAAGGCTTTCAGGAACATTATCGCCTGCACCCATTATATAGGCAATATTTTCACCTTTTATCTTAAGATCTACTTTTGTGAATTTTGCTGTAGATGGCAGTAATACCTGCTGTGCAGCAATATGGGGATAATTAATAATTATCTGTTCTTTGTCAAATTCTTCATTGTCCAATGTGGCAATACTTTTCCCTGTAACTTCCGATGGAGTAGAAGGAGGGGTAACTTCAAAATTTACAACTGTTTCGCTTCCTTTTTTGTTTAAATCAAAAGGAATAGAAGTAGGTGTGACTTTCCAGTCTTTTGGGAGTTCAAAACGAAGGTTGCCCTTACAATTGTCTTTCCCAGCTTTTATTTTGATGTTTACAACCTGTTTTTTATCATCCTTAAACAATTGTACCTTGTTTAGTATTTTGGTTGTTACAGCGGGTATAATATCTAATGGTTGGTATACTTCACCAGCTACCGGGTCATTGTGCTTATAAATTACAGTACGTTCAAAAGGAATGGAGATACCATCTATTTCTACAACAAAAGCGACTGCCAGTTCCCTGATGATATCAGGCAAGCTAATTTTTTGAAGATCATCAACCCTGTACATTCCTGTATTTCCTTTTTCGGCTAACCAATAAGGAGAAGTATAAGCAAGTGTTTTGGGTAACTGGATATTTAAAGTATTCTCAATGCCCACATTATTAGCTAAAAGAGTATCCTGTGCTACAGTTTTATTTTCTGGAAGTATGATAACCGATTTTAATTTCATTGGAATAGCACTACGATTAATAGCTTCCCATTTTATTTTTGCTGAGCTATCTGGAGTAAGAGATTGACTTTCTGAAACAGCTTCCAGATACAATCCGCTACAAGAAGCAATAATATCTTTAATTTCTTTTTGTTTCACATTTTTCCAATGGGTATCTTCAATCTTACCAATTTCAGCGTATACCTTTACCAGAGCAGGAACAGAAGCCGAAGGATTTTTGAAATTATAGTTTTTGATAATAAGTGCTATGGCATCTCCAATAGCCTTACCACCTTTAACGCGATTCCATGATGTATCTATACCTTCAAAAAGATTTTGCTTATTTTTAAGGGTTTCACCTTTAATAAGTTCCAGGTATTCCATATCATCACCACGTTCACCAGTTGATCCAAAACCCTGAGATTTATGCTTGCTTCGGCTTAATGCCGCAATTTCCTGGTTTGATACTCCTAATAAAGGGAAGTAGGTACCTGTCTGTAAATTAATATATTTAGATTTATCTGCCTTTTCAAATTTGTCTTTACCACCAAAAAACCACCAAGACACATTAAAAAATACACGCTTTGGCTGCCAGGGAGTAGCAAATTTTAATTGATTAGCTTCATAATTAGGATTGGCAGCCAGTTCATAAGCTTCCTGAGTTAACATTGCCGATGATGTATGATGCCCGTGAGTAGTTCCAGGTGAACGATGATCAAAACGAGTTATTATTACATCTGGTCTAAACTTTCGGATAACCCAAACCATATCTTCCAATACTTTTTCTTTATCCCAAATTTCCAGGGTTTCATTAGGTACTTTAGAAAACCCAAAATCATTGGCCCTGCTAAAAAACTGTTCACCACCATCAACTTTACGGGCCTCTATAAGTTCTTGTGTACGGATTACACCCAGCAACTCTCTTAATTCAAGACCAATAAGATTTTGACCTCCATCGCCACGCGTTAGCGATAAATAGCCTGTTCTGGCTTTCACATCATTAGCTAAAAAAGAAATAAGCCGGGTGTTTTCATCATCAGGGTGAGCAGCTATATAAAGAGCTGTACCCAGAAAATTTAGTTTTTCCAGTTTATTATATATTTCTGCAGAGGATGGCTTTTTAGGCTGGGCAAAACAAAAGCTATAAGAAAATAGTATAAAGTATAAAATCGTTTTTCGCATTGGATGTACTAGTTGTTTAAAAAGCTTAATCGTAAAATTCCCTGTCTTCCTGTTTAATTGGTACTATACTAACTGCTTTTTGAAGCAGAAGACTGTTGGGATAAGTAATGAGTTCGCCTTCACGTGTTCTCAATATTGTATGAAAAGCTTTGATGTCTTCAATTTGTGCTTCTACAGGAAAATCTTTATCGTGAACCTTAATAAAATCGCCAATACGGAAAGGAAAACTAAAAAATAGTATAATTCCCGAAGTAATGTTACTTAATATAGACCATTGTGCAAAAAAGGCAACACCAATTACAGTTAGTGTACCTCCTAATAACGTTAATATCTGATTTGAATTGATACCCCAAATAGCAAAAATAATGACTGCTAAAAGTGAAATCATAAAAAAATTAATATACTTACTTATAAGATTACTGCGGTGTTCAGATAAATGCGAAGCACGGGCATATCTTTTGATAATTCGTTTCACTAAATACCCCAACAGTGCAAATACCGCCAGTGTAATAATTGTTCTTATTATCTCAATATGATATTCTCCCATTATTCGTTGTTTGTAATAAATTTACTTAAATGCTGATATACTTTGTCTACAGGCATTCCCACAACGTTAGCATAAGAGCCTTCAATCCTTGCAATAGCTACAAGACCTATCCATTCCTGTATACCATAGGAACCGGCTTTGTCGTAAGGTTTGTAATTGTCCAGGTAGTATTTAATTTCTTCGTCTGTAAGTGGGTTAAATGTAACGCGAGTAGTTTCGTTAAAAACTTCACTCTTTCCTGAATTTTTTATACAAACAGAGGTGATAACCTCATGTGTTTTTCCGGATAATGATTTAAGCATTGCAAAAGCATCGTCATAATCATAAGGCTTGCCTAATGCTTTATTTTCGTGCCATACAATAGTGTCGCTTGTTATTAATATCTCTTCATTAGTAAGTGTCTCTTCTAAGGCTGCGGCTTTAAGTTCAGCTAAATAATCTGTAATTTCAGCAGCTTTAAGAGTATCAGGATATATTTCGTCTACTTCTTTAAGGCGCACTTCAAAATTAGCATCTAATTCTTTTAAGAATTGTTGTCTTCGTGGTGAGCCGGATGCCAGAATTATTTTAAATCCTTTAAGTTTTTCTCTAAGCATTGTACTTAATATTAAAGGTTATTACTGCAATAGATATTGCTGTGAAAAACAATGTGAATTTTAATATTATTTCAAGAACTGCAAATTCTTTTGTTGTTTTAGCTGTCAGGATATTTATTAAAAAATAGATAATTGGTCCCAAAACGAATAATAATCCGTAGCCCAAAGCCCATAAAAGCTCTTTAAGGTAAGCATTTGCGTAGTATAGCAAAAGGGCAGTAGCTACCAGGCCAATGGCAAAAACAATTTTAGCTGTACGCTTTTTACCAATTGCTATTGGCAGGGTATTTAAGCCTTCGTTATAATCAACATCGGTATCTTTAAGATCTTTAACCAAAGTAATCATCAAGCCAATAATAAGTGTAAAAACCGAATAATCTAATAGTAAATCAAATATCGTTGCCAGTTGAGAAAGATTGAATACACCTACCATTGGATATAAATTAAATATACCAATTACTATTACAGCTAAAGCAATTATAAATGCTATAACTATATTTCCTAATAGTAAGCTTTCTTTAAGACTGGTAGCATAAAAATAAAGAGTAGCAACAGTTAAACCAAAAACAAGAAGGAAACTTGGCCTTCCGATAAAGTTGGAGAGGTAATAACCAATAGCAAGGCCACCAATGGTTAAACCGCCATAAATATAATAGGCAACAGATTCTGATATGCCATAGCGTTCACTACCTCTGGATGTAATATTGTTAATAAGAAATCCTCCAGCTGCTATAAGAACACTGGCAAGAACTAACAAGGTATAACTTCCTTCGTTTAAGGCAAGCATAAGATCTGGCTGAAAATCTAAAAAGCCATATTTAATGATAAACTGTGCAAAAGCCAGTATGATTAGATTTTCGAATCCTATTAGTTTTAGAAATTTCATGTAACGTTTTAAAAGTTAATATTAATGATAGTATTATTGGAAACAGTAGTGCTACCGATTAATCATAGCGGGCATTAAAATGCTCCATCCATTTTCCCTGAACTTTCATAACTTGTTCAATTACATCTCTTACGCAACCGGTTCCTCCGTTTTTGTGAGAAACATAGCGACTAATTTCTTTAATTTCAGGTGCTGCATCCAAAGGACAGGTAGGAAGTCCTACAAGTTGCATTACATGATAGTCAGGAATATCATCCCCCATATATAATACCTGCTCCGGTTTAATATTGTAAATATCTATGAACTCATCAAATGTCTCTACTTTGTTTGGTACTCCAAGGTAAATATCTGTAATACCAAGATTACGGAGTCTGATACGTACTCCTTCATTAAGACCTCCGGAAATTATGCATACGGTATAACCATTTTCAACGGCTGCTTTCATGGCATAGCCATCACGAATATTCATGTTTCTAAGCATTTCGCCTGTTGGCGTAACATGTATGTTACCATCTGTAAGTACTCCGTCCACATCAAAAATAAATGTGGTAATGTCGTTCATAATCTCTTTATAGTTTCTAGACATCTGTTTTTTGTATCGATTGTGTTAATAAAGTATATATTGCTTTTTGATTGTCATCTTTAAGAAATTTAAGATGCTTTTCAATAGTCTTTTCGTCTTTTCGTTTTGCAGGTCCGGTTTGTGCTTCAAGAGGAGTTAATAGCTCTATTTTAGCCGCAGTTTCTTGTATTAATGGTCTAAGTATATCGAAAGGAATTGCATTTTTATTGCAAATTTGGTTCCCAATGGTATACATATGATTGGTAAAATTGTTTACAAATACAGCTGCTACATGTAATGATTGCCTTTGTCTGGAATCGATTGTATAGAGCAGGGGAGATATGGCTTTAGCCGTTTCTTCCAATATTTTATAATCATTGCTCTGTTCACTTTCAAGGCATAAAGGTATTTTAGAAAAATCTACTTCTTTATTTTTAGAGAATGTTTGCAGTGGGTAAAACACACCTCTGCGGTTCTTCGTATCTAGTTGTTCTAAGGCAACACTACCCGATGTATGTACAACAAGCCTATCAGTAAATGGTAGTTTTAAGGATATATCTGCAATGGCATCATCACTTACAGCAATTATGTAAATATCAGCCTCGGAAATACTATTTAAAGAATTCGTTATTTTATTTGAAGCTAAAAGATGTGTTACAGCCTCACTATTACGTGTATATACCTGAACAAGCTCAATCTTCTTTGAATTTAGAAAGGCTTTAATGAGGTGTTGTGCTACGTTTCCTGAACCTATAATTACCGCTTTTAACATGGTCGCTAAATTAACAAAAAAGATTAAGGTTTATGGTCTAAAATTTCATGACAATACTTAAAATGACATATTGAATTCATCATATCAATTAATTAGGATCTAATTATTTTTAATACTAATTTAAAATCCACTAATGGAGGTAATTCAGTATAGATTTATTATTACAAATATTTTATAAGTTATACTTTTGAATGGAATAAACTCAAGGTAATTTATAGAATGAATGATCCAAAATTAATCCCAGGTATAAATTCTCTCGAAGCTTTTGTTGTTAAAAAAGTTATTTACGATCCTTGTGGTTTTGTCATGAAACATATTCTTCCGGAAGAAGAAAGCACAGAATACAGTGCATACAGATATGAACTTAATGGATTAAATATATGCTTTAGATTAGCAAAGATAACTCCAACAAAAACAGGTCAGTTTGTTACGTTATGGAAAAGAATAAACAAAGGACCCATAATGCCATTTGATGCATCGGATGAAATTGACTTTGTTGTGATCAGTATCAGGAAGGATAATAACTACGGGCAGTTTGTTTTTCCTAAAGCAGTACTAATTAAGCAAGGTATATTTACTGATGCTAAAGAAGGGAAAAGGGCTATAAGGGTTTATCCGTCATGGGATATTACAGAAAGTACCCAAGCTAAGAAAACCCAGAAATGGCAATTAGAATATTTTTTAGAAGTTCCTATTGATAAACCACTAGATATAGAGAGAGTTAAAATGTTATATCAGTTTAAAACTAATGTAGTATAGCTTACTTCAAATTGTTTTTGTAGCTAGTTTATAAGTAAAGATTGTATTTTTATCATGTAAATTCCAATGTGATAATTCTCGGTCAACAATTTCTTTATGTTTTTTACGTATGTCATGCAGTGCATTACCTACCGATTTTCTAAGGTATTCACTATTATCATCTTTATGTTTACTGATAAGTGTAACGGCTATTTCAGGATTATTTTTAAAATACGGACGACTTGTCCAAATGCGTAACCCTTCGATAACAGCTCTTTTAGTATTAGGATTTTTATGCGAAAGCCATTCTGTTATAGCAGGTAATGATTTTTCATATCCTAATACATTACAATAGTAATCAAAAGCTTTTGCAAGCATTTCCTGTACTCTCCAGTTATCATCTGCACTTACATTATCCCGAAGAAACAAAAAGGGAATTTCATCTTTTGGAGATAATTGTCCCATTATATATGTTCCCAACATTTTTGCCTGATAACTCTCATGTTGTAACAACTCTTTAGCTTCATTAAAATGATTAAGGGAAGACTTAGCTAATACTATATCTCCAGCTTCAATTATATGTTTAAAGCCGTGTTCTGTCTTTTTGAGAATTTCTACGGTATCTCTAATATTGGCATCCAAAATTTTAGTATTACTTTATATGTAAATATATGATAATTCTAAAAAATTTAAAACCCTTCGAATACGCCTAATCCAAATAAAGCAAAGTCATATTTGGACGGGTCATTTTTATCCATTAAACGCAATTGTGTATCAAGTTCTAATAATGCTTTAGCATCGTTTTGTTTTCGCATAAGTAGTCCTAGTTTTCGGGCCACGTTACCGGAATGCACATCGAGTGGGCAAGATAGGAGTGATGGCGATATGGTTTTCCAGATACCCAAGTCCACACCTGCGTTGTCATTGCGCACCATCCATCGCAGGTACATATTTATACGCTTCGCTGCCGATCCCGCTAAAGGGTCGGATACGTGCTTTTGTGTACGGTTTTGATGTTCAATTTCAAAAAACACTTTTTTAAACTCATGGATGCTCTTTTGCATAGTTTCACCTTGATGGTGTTTAGCAAATACAGCTTCCAGCCCACCATGATTTGTGTAAATATTACGAAGTGCTTTTATAAACGTAGTAAAGTCTCCACCATTAAAAGTACGATGCACAAAGGTTTCCAAGCCTTCCAGTTGATAGTCTTTATGATTCATTACAAAATCAAATGGACTATCACCCATAAGGTTAACCATCTTTTTGGCATTGTTAATGATCATTTTCCGGTTACCCCAGGCAATAGTAGCAGCAAGAAATCCGGCGATCTCAATATCTTCTTTTTGGGTAAAGAGGTGCGGTATCTGTATAGGATCCGATTCTATAAAATCGGGATTATTGTATTGTATAAATTTCTCATCCAGGAATGAGCGCAATTCATCAGCATTCATTTTCACTTCCATTTTAGCAATTTTCAAATCAAAAGTTAACCGTGGGAAATTATTTGTCCGTCGCTCATTATAAGTTTTCTATCAGCCATATTAGCTAATTCTTCGTTGTGAGTAACAATAACAAATGTCTGACCAATTTCGTCTCGAAGTTTAAAGAATAACTGGTGCAGGTTTTCAGCTGAAGCAGTATCCAGATTACCCGATGGTTCATCGGCAAAAATAACAGCAGGTTTATTAATTAACGCCCTGGCTACAGCTACACGTTGTTGCTCACCTCCGGACAGTTCTCCCGGTTTGTGGTCTATACGATGTGATAATCCTAAATATTCTAATAAACGTTTTGCTTCGGCTTCGGTAGCTGCTTTTGGTTTTCCGGCTATATAGGCAGGAATGCATACGTTTTCTAATGCTGTAAACTCAGGTAATAATTGATGAAACTGGAAGATAAAACCTAGTTGATGGTTACGGAATTTAGATAAGGCTTTGTCTTTCATGGAAAGAATATCTTCTCCGTTTATGACAAGAGTTGTACCTGCTTCTTTCCCAGGCTTGTCTAATGTTCCCATTATTTGAAGCAAGGTGGTTTTTCCTGCCCCCGATGCTCCAACTATAGAAACGATCTCTCCTTTTTTTATATGAAGGTCAACCCCTTTTAAAACATGAAGCTTGTCGTAATATTTATGAATGTTCCCAGCCTGTATCATTATGTGCAGTTTTCACAAAGAAACAAACATTTTAAAAAATAATAAATCTTTTTTGGCACAATATTTCGTATATTAAAATGTAAAGTTTAGTTAATGGTCCACAAAGGTGGCCGGGTATCAATTAATTTTAGAGAAGTATAACATGAAAACAGCAATTGTACTAGCATTGGCCGTAGTATCCTTCTCTTGCCAGTCTAAACAAACGCCTGAAAAGGAAATTGTAAAATCTAACAAAGGAGAATTAAAAATGGATAATAAAAAAACAGAGACTGCCATTTTTGCAGGTGGCTGCTTTTGGTGTACTGAAGCATTTTTTACCGATCTGAAGGGTGTAGAGAAAGTGGTATCGGGTTATATAGGTGGAAAAACAGAGAATCCAACGTATAAAGAAGTATGTAGTGGATATTCCGGTCATGCCGAAGCTATAAAGATTACTTTTAATCCTGAGGAGGTAGCCTATGAAGATCTTCTGGAAATATTTTTCGCTACTCATGATCCTACAACGATAAACAGACAGGGGGCTGATGTAGGTACACAGTATAGAAGTGAAATATTTTACACTACGGATGAACAAAAGACCGAGGCAGAGAATTTTATAAAATTACTTGCAGATCAAAACATATTTGATAAAAAGATAGTTACTAAAATATCCAAAGCCACAGTATTTTATCCTGCTGAAGATTACCACCAGGATTATTATGCCCAAAACGGCAATCAACCGTATTGCCAGGCGGTAATAGCTCCTAAGATGGATAAGTTGAAAAAGAACTATAAGTCGAAGTTAAAAGACTAAATAAAAATGTCCCGCCAATTGCGGGACATTTTTATTTAAATATAAAACCAAGTCCTAAGGACCTGAGCATTTTCTTTTCGAATTCCCAAAAGAATTTAAACTGTCCGAATATAAATCCGAAGGATATAAGTAGTACCTGATAAATTGGAAAGATCAGGATGATATATAGTGGGTAATACAGCCATAATGAAATCACTTCTTTAGTAATTCCCATCCAGCCTAGTACCGGTTTGGATAAATAAGCAGAGGTTGATCCGGTAATGGCAAATACAATAAATATAACAACTAATTGAAAGTTGCTTGTAATATTCCAGCGTTGTTTTAGTTTTTCCATATGGGTAGTAAAGCGGCAAATATACCAGTTTTACTATTGCAGAACAACCCTTTAAGCCCTTTGTTTGTCTTTTATTTAAAACTATTCCAAATTAAAAGAATAAGAAATACCTCAGTTTAAATTAAATTTAGAATTGAGGCACGATGCCTCCTAGTTTTTGCCTGTTTGTAATTTGAAAATAAACAAGATAGTTGTATAACAGATAGTTTACTTCATACCCGTAATTAATGGAGGATCGATAATCTACAGTCATTAGATACATATCGCCATAGCGTTGCGGGTTAAGTACCCGATTGTTCCATTCCATAACCCAAAGCCTATTTTTATTTTCCAAATAGGATTGGCCATAAAAACCTCTCGGTTTGGCACGTGATGCTAACCAGGAATTAAATCCAGGATCTATTATTATAACCTCATATTCGAGTGAGTCATTTGCAATACGCACAGTGTCATTAGCGGTCAAAGCTTTATTATTTGTATTGGTGACCGGATACTTGTTTTGTGTACTACAGCTTATTATAATGCCTAGTACAATAGTAATTAATAGTATATAAGTTCTCATAACCAATATTTTACTATAAATTTAAACAATAAAAGCGCCCATATTACTATGGACGCTTTTTTATAAGAAGGAAACCTACTGTTTAAACAGTAGGTGCATTTCCTGTAGTATCAGTCTGCGATTTAATTTTATCGGCAATCTCACCACCTTTCTGAACGACTTCGTCGAACTTTCTGCGGGCAGATTCTTTAACGTTGGCGTATTTATCTGCCAAATCTCCGCTTAGCTCTTCTGCCTTATCAATAATACCGTCCAAATGTCCTTTACGTTTTAATATTACTCCTACAACTGCCAGGGCAGCAACTCCCGCTGCAACTCCCAGAATTAATTTTTTGTTACTCATAATGCTTTATATATTGAATTGTAAATTTTTCAGTTTTATTTCTCTATTTATTTGAGCCTTGTTTTGTTTTAAGGGTACTCCCAGTACGTTTTTCCTGATCCGGGTTTAAATTTCTTCGCTCATTTTGTATGTTGTTCTTTTGTATATTACGGCTTAGGTGGGCTTTTTCGTCCCAGTTACCGGTATTATCTCTTTCGGGATTAGGGTTGTGTGTGATACGTTCTAACTTAGCTCTTTCAATATGCCCTTCTTTATGGTCCTGATCTTGATTTGAATTTCCCATGGCTTATCTGTTTTAATGACAGAACTTTAATTGTCTGTCTTTATTAATTATATCACTAAGATAGCTATTGTAAAACAGGTCGCTTCCTAATGATCTCTTAAAGTTTGAATCAGTTCGAATGATTTAACTTTTCATTAATTAATGAGTTGAAAAACAGCAACTTTTGTTAATTAAATTAAGAGTACAACAAGTGTATTATCTATTTGTTGAGAAGAGAGGGAATAGAAGGGAGAAAGGTGTAAAAGGGTATAGCACCTGAAGAGGTGCTTAGAGTATTTTTAATATTTTTTTACAACTAGACAAAAAGTGGGTATTCGTCTTCGTCATGGTTGTCTGTTTCTACTTCTTCATTAAGTTCTACTTCGGTCATATATCCAAAGATTTTTACAAGACCAAATCCAGCAGCTGCTGCTAGAAAAAAGTTAATAAGTTTCATGTCGTTTCTACTTTTAGGGTTTTTATTTTTTTTCATGGCTTTTAAGTAATTCCGTTTTATTATAGGTTGAAATTACAAATTATCGTGATTCTAAAAGCGTTTATTGGGAAAATTTTAATAGATAAAACCTTAATATGCAGTGAAAAGGAACTTTCGTGTAATGAAATCTAAAGTGCTTTTATGAGAAACTTTAAAAACGACATGAATGTAGAGGTTTCGTCTTTATTATAAGTACTTCACCATTGTTATTTTATCTACCGGATTTTCTTCCATAAAGAAGTTTTTTATAAAACCACAGGGTTCAAAACCAAATTTTTCATACAGTTTAATACCGCCATTATTATTGCTGTAAACCTCAAGCCATATAAGTGTAAGATGAGAGTTATTTATAGTCCAGTTAAGCGCACCTTCCATAAGGTAACTGCCAATTTTCATATTCTGCCAGTCATTAGCTATCCCCATCCCGATCATACCTGTATGAAACATTTTTTTACGCTGGCTGCCAATAATATCTATATTACCTATTATAGTATCATTATGCTCGGCAATAAGGAGCAGGCTGTTTGGTTCGGTAATAAAACGGTTTATCAACTCTTTTTCTGCCTGTAAATCATTTTTGTATTCATGAACTAACATAGGAATACTGATGCTGTTTTTAAGATAGCCTTTTTTCAAAGCTATAAGTTGTGACGCATCTGCTTCTTCCGCCTGGCGGATAACTATCTCTTTACCTTCTTTTGTAAAGTGGGTGAGGGGAGGTACTTTCATTAGAGAGGCAATTTAAATTCCGGATTGTAGATAAGTCCTATTATGTTATTCCAGGGATCCCTTAGTGATGCAACCATAATTTCGCCACCTACATTTTGTGGTGCCTCGTGTTCTGTGGCACCAAGACTAAGCAATCGATTATACTCAGCCTGAATATCCTCTACGCCCCAATACACGGCTATATTGTCTCCCTTTACCGATTCATCAGGCTGAAGCCCTAATTCATAACCTCCTATATTGAAACCTACATAAAAAGGTTCGTCAAAATAGGGTTGTGTTTTAAAAGCTTCGGCATACCATTCTTTAGCTCTTTTGATGTCGCTTACTTTATAACCTACGGTTCTTAATCCTAGTATTGGTGATTTCATATTGTAGTATTTTTTGTATAGTGTTTATAATCTTTATGATAGAGCGGTGATATACAAAGATAAGAAAATGGCAGGATTGGTTTTTTAGTTTTTAACATGTATTATCTGAATGTTAAAATATTAAATTATGCTCTCCGTTGTGATAATTTATGTTGTTTTAAGAAAAATTAAAGATTATATTTACCCGGATTTATATTTTATATGCGATTTTTTACGATGGAGCGGATACCGGAATTATATAAATACAAGCACATATCATTTGATTTATGGCTTACCCTGATTAAGTCGAACCCCGAATTCAAGAATAAAAGGAATCTTTTATTTAAGGACTACTTCGGTATTGATAAACCTATGGACGAAGTAGCTTTATTAATACGTAAGTTCGATGTACTTACCAATACTATAAATGAGAAGGTTGGGAAAAATTTTGACACTTATGAGATTTATTATCTCATAATGGATGCATTCGGTATAGATATTGATAACTATGGGCGTAAGCATTTAGACGAATTTTACAGCCTCAATGAAGCTTTGTTGTTAGAGTATAAGCCTATACTTCTTTCAGACAAAATACCTGATTTTTTGAAGTCACTCCACGAGTCAGGGATTACCATGAATATATTAAGCAATACTGCTTTTATAAAAGGGAATTCACTGCGTAAGATAATTGTTCATTATGGGCTTGACAGGTATTTTACCTTTCAGGCATATTCTGATGAGACGGGGTTTTCTAAGCCGGGAACAGAGATGTACCAGTATGCCTATGATAAGATACTGGAGATAGGCGATATTGCTAAGCAGGATGTACTGCATATTGGCGATAATGTAATATCTGACTATGATGGTGCATTAAAATTCGGGTTTAAAGCCCACCTAATTATTAACAATCAGATTAATGAACTTAACTTACAGCCTGTATAAAATTACAGACAAAAATGATTGCCCTTTTTCGGAATCTGAGTACAGCAAATTTAAATTTGGTGAAAACTCGTATGCTGAGAAATTTGCAAATGAGCTATTTGAAGGCTTCATTGAAAAAAACAAGGAACTTATCCTGTCACACGATGAGATCGTAATATTGCCAAGTCCTTACTTGTCTATACCTACGGCATCAAACTACCTGTGTCATTATTTTAAACTAAGAATGAATAAATTCTTGTTTGATAATAAGAAAAAGGCACTGGCTGAATCTAAAATTTACAGAAACCAGACGTACACTACAGATTACGGCAGCCTTGATTTTAATGACAGGGTAAAGCTAATATCTAACGATACCTATTATATTGACAGGAATTACATAAGTGGTAAGTTATGCCTTTTTATAGATGATATAAAAATTACTGGCAGCCACGAGCATATCGTGAAAAAAATATTAGATGACTATAATGTTGAAGGAGAATTTGCATTCGTATATTTTGCAGAGCTAATTAACAAAGACATTCATCCTAATATAGAAAATTACTATAACTACTTTTATGTGAAAGACATACATAGTCTTATTTCTATAGTTAATTCTGTGTCTTTTGCTTTTAATACCCGTATTGTAAAATACATATTAAAACTGGAAGAAAAAGATTTCTTAAAGCTTGTAGCAGCAGTTCCTACTAAGCTTAAACATCAATTGTTTGATCTTGCACTAAGCAATAATTATCATACAATAGACGAGTATATATCTAATCTTGATTATATAAATAATAGTTTAACCAATAAAAAAACAAATTATGGCTATCAATTTACAGAAAGGTCAACGTGAAACCTTAAATGCACCTAAGTTTACTATAGGCTTGGGATGGGATACTAACTCATCTGCAACCGGAGCACAGTTTGATCTTGATGCGTCAATATTTATTATGGGTGACAACAAAAAGCTGATTTCAGATGATTTTTTTGTGTTTTATAACAATCTTAAATCACCAGATGAAGCTATTGAGCATACCGGAGACAACCTAACCGGAGACGGAGACGGCGATGATGAACAAATTATTGTAGACCTTTCTAAAATAGACCCAAGGGCTACTGAGATCTGTATTGTAGTAACGATACACGATGCTGATGCAAGGAAACAAAATTTCGGACAGGTTAGGAATTCATTTGTACGCATAGTAGATGCAGCAAACAATACCGAAATGGTGAAATATGAGCTTGAAGAAGATTTTTCTATAGAAACTGCTGTAGAATTTGGCAGGATTTATAAAAGAAATAATGAATGGAAATTTGAGGCTGTAGGTGCGGGAATGAGAGGTGGCTTACAGGATTATTTAAACAAGTATAACTAAGAAAAGACAATGGCAATTAATTTAGAAAAAGGACAACGTATTAATCTGGAGAAAAGCAACGGTTCTAAACTTCAGAGTATTTGTGTAGGTATTAACTGGGGAGCTCTTGAGAAAAAAGGCCTTTTCGGTACTAAAAAAGAAGCAGTAGACTTAGATGCGAGCTGTGCAGTATACGATGAGAAAAAAGCAGTTATTGATACTGTTAGCTTTAGAAAATTGAAATCTGACGACCAGGCAATAAAACATAGTGGTGACGATCTTACCGGAGATTTAAACGGTGATGATGGACTTGATAATGAAGTAATAACACTTGATTTTAGTAAGCTTTCGTCATCGGCAAACTACGTAGGTTTTTTTATAAACAGTTTCCGTGGACAGGATTTTAAAGATATCCCATTTGCATCGATAAGAATATACGAAGGTACGCCAACACATGTTACCGAAGTATTTGCTAAGTATGATGTTGCTAATGAAAAAGCTTTTGCAGGTAGTGTATCAATGATACTTGGTGTATTCTACAAAAGAAACGGAGAATGGAAATTTAATGCCATTGGAACTCCTACGGCAGACAAAAAGCTTGAAGAAACAGTTGTTACTATCCAGCAAAACCACCTGTAACCCAAACATAAATGGAAAATAAAGAATTAACGCTGCAAGGTATTTCTGGTCCAATGGACAAAGAAGGAAATGTTAACCTTGCCAATGTTTCTGAAACAGAGGTTGCTAATACTTACAGGCCAATAGCAAACCAGCTTAATGAAAAGGATGTAAACTCTATACTTAATTATGGTGCAGAGATTCAAAATACCATTGCTAAGCAAAGTGATACATTCCTGTCTAACGTTAGAGTACAGCAGGGTGGAGAAGTAGGTACACTTATAAATGACCTGTTAGCTGAGCTTAACTATATTGATGTTGATGAACTAAACAAAAATGCGTTTCAGAGGTTCATGTCAAAAATACCATTACTTAATAAGTTGGTTATTGATGTGAAACAATTGTTCCAGAAGTATGACAAAATCACAGCAAATGTTGACAGAATAAGCAACAAGGTTAAGGCTGGGATGATAAACTCTATAAAAGATAACACATCATTGCAAACTATGTTTGACGGTAATGTGGAGCTTATTAAAGAGATGGAAAATTACATTGTTGCCGGACAGCTTCGTTTTACAGAACTTAGTGAAGAATTGGCACAAATGGAAGTTAATGCATCCCAATATCAGGATTATGAAATAGCAGATAAAAGAACCTTTATAAACAGGCTTGACAAAAGGCTTGCTGACATGAAGGTGGTTCGTTTTATATTGCTGCAATCATTGGCACAGATAAGAGTTGTTCAAAATAACAATACATCGTTGGCTGAAAAAGCACAGTCTATCCTTACTACAACAATGCCGGTATGGAAAAACCAGCTTACGCTTGCCGTAGCATTACAAAGACAAAGACAGAATATTGAGGTACAGCGAAAGGTATCTGAAACTACAAATACTATACTACAGAAAAATGCTGAAATGCTAAAAACAAATAGTATAGAGGTAGCGAGAGAGAATGAAAATACTATTGTATCGCTCGAAACATTAAAAATGACAACAAAATCGCTGATAGATACGCTTACTGAAGTGAAACAGATCCATGAGCAAGGTACCCAGACAAGAAGGGAACTTGATGCAGGACTGCAAAGCCTAGAAGCTGAACTTAAAAAAGGAGTTATTAGCTAAAACCGCAAAATAGCGCGGAAGATAAATGTAAATGACGGAAGAGCAGGAAGAAATATATGCTCAGGTAATTCAGGAGAGCAACAAGAAATTATTGGTTTTAAAAATGTTATCTAATTTTTTTAACCATAAAGATCTTTTTGCGGTTTTTATTCGCACAAAAATTATTCATAATCTTTTTGAAAAGAATAAAAATCTTGATGTTAATAAGCTGGATCTGTTTCATGTACAGTACACCAGCACCCTGATTGAACTATTCCAAAAGCTTAAAAAAGCTAAGGAACAGCAATACCTCCTGATATCTGACGAAATTTATATTAACGACGACTTGTGCCGTAAACTGGAGACAGAAACGGCTGCTGCAAATTTTACTGATGAATCCAGGAAACATGCCCGAACAATGTCGGCTAAATTACAGGAGTTGTACAATATGCTGGCTGCAGGTGGAGTATTGCCATTTAGTTGGGGTGATGTTATTTTGTTTTCCGGAAAAAAGAGTACTGAATATTATAGGGAAATTTCGAGTGAAGATTTTGTCCGGATTACAAAAAGTGATGGAAAGAACACCTATAGTAATGAGTTTGCCACAATAGAAAGAAAACTGTTAGGCAGGCTTAATATACTTAATTTCAGGATAAAATTTGCCTGTGGGCTAATGTATGAAAACAATGTTGTTGAAGTCTATGATTTTATAGATTCTAACGATAAATTTATTTTCATAAACAGTGAGAAGTCATTTTTCTTTCTTCATGAAGAGGATAGCAAAACGATTGACCTGTCTAAGAACCTGTCCAATAAAAGCAGGATAATAATGGATCTTAAGGCAAAAAGTGATCAGTTAAAAGAAAAACTAGGTACAGTGAAAACGACTGTAGCTAAAGATGTAGAAGAAGTACTTGCCAGTTATCTGCAAAAGATATCGGGTGTAGATTTTCTGGACGAACTACAAAATGTAGACGAACAGACCAATATTTTAAGAGCAATGTTAAATATTAATATTAATTCAAAGTAGAAAAATGGCAATTAATTTAGAAAAAGGACAAAGACAAAATATTTCGGCTCCAAAATTTAATGTAGGGCTTGGATGGGATACAAATTCAAGTAGTACAGGTGAGGGGTTTGACCTTGACGTATCAATATTTATTCTTGGTGCAAATGGCAAGATCATTAACGATAGTTATTTTGTTTATTACAACAACCTGAAATCTCCGGATGAAGCAGTAGTTCATACAGGAGATAATCTTACGGGTGATGGAGATGGTGATGATGAGAAGATAATGGTTGACCTTTCTAAAATATCTCCGGATGCTGCTGAGATATGTTTTGTGGTAACAATTCATCAGGCAGATACCAGAAGGCAGAACTTTGGCCAGATAAGGAACTCATTCATCAGGATCGTTGATAGTTCTAATAATACCGAGCTTGTAAAATATGAGCTTGACGAAGATTTCTCTATAGAGACCGCTGTAGAATTCGGAAGGATCTATAAGAGAAATAACGAATGGAAGTTTGAAGCTGTGGGAGCGGGGATGAAAGGTGGACTTCAGGACTTTTTAAATAAATACAATTAATAATTATGGCAATTAACTTAGTAAAAGGTCAAAAAATTGATCTTAAGAAAGCCAGTGGTGAATCGCTTACCAATTTTTGTGTAGGTGTTAACTGGGGAGCAATAGAAAGTAAAGGCTTTTTAGGACTTTCAAAAAAAGTACAAAACATTGATCTTGATTTGAGCTGTGTTCTTATTGACAGCCAAAACAATATTAGTGACCATTTGTACTCTCCACTGTATAAAATAGAAGTATTACAGAAATTTGGCCTTCAAAAAGGAAAACTCGAAACGTCTGATAAAGCCATGAAACATTCCGGCGATGATCTTGCCGGCGATGCAGGAGGTGATGACGGTCTTGATAATGAGATTATAACTGTAGATCTTAGCAGGATAAATGCTAATGTATCACAGATATTCTTTTTCCTTAACAATGCAGGTAAAGAAGATTTCTCGCAAATTCCGTATGCAAAGATCAGGATGTATGAAGGAACACCAACGAGAGTGGTTTCTGAATTTGCATCCTATAATGTTGCTGCTGATGAGCAATATAGAGGCAAACAATCCATTATTATGGGTAAACTGTACAAGCGTGACGGGGAATGGAAATTCAGTGCGATAGGCGATCCTACAGAAGATGTATTCTTAGGACAGACTATTCAGAGAATCGTAAAATCATATTTGTAATATTAAACCAGCCTGTTATTATACGGGCAAATAACAATAAAATCACATACTAAAATATAATGGATAACTTAATTAATCATCCCGGCATTATAGCGGCATTTTCGATTGTGGTCGTAATAATGTTATTGCTGGATTTGGGTGTTTTCAATAAAAAAAGTCATACAGTAACCAACAAAGAGGCGATAGCCTGGTCGTTGGTGTGGATTAGTCTTTCAATGATTTTCAGTGGGGTTATATATTATTATATGGGAATTGAGAAATTCTCTCAGTTTCAGTCAGCCTATTGGATCGAAAAAGCATTATCGGTAGATAACCTGTTCGTATTTATTCTTGTCTTTGGTTTCTTTAATGTACCAAAAGAGAATCACCACAAAGTGCTTTTTTGGGGTATTATAGGTGCTCTTGTGCTTAGAGCTATATTTATCTTTAGTGGAGTTGGGCTTATCAAGCTTACTTACCTTCCGGAAATGGTAATTTTGGGTTATACACTTAAGATCAATATTGTACTTACTCTTTTTGGTATATTCCTTATTTATGCAGGTATCAAGTCATGGTTTGCAAAAGACGATGATGATGCTGATAAAGACTTCAACAAAAGTCCTGGTGCAAAAGTGGTCAATAAATTTTTCAACGTAAGTAAAAACTACGATGGAGATAAATTCTTTACTATAGAGAATGGTAAAAAACTAGCAACTCCTTTATTAGTAGTTGTTGGTGTTATTGAGTTTACCGACCTTCTTTTTGCAGTAGATTCTATCCCTGCAATATTTGCTATTGCTCCGGATGACCCGTTTATTCTGTATACTTCTAACATCTTTGCTATCTTAGGTTTAAGAGCCTTATACTTCTTGTTGGCTAACTTTATTCACCTGTTTAGCAAGCTTAAATATGGTCTTGCATTAATTCTTGCTTTCATTGGTGTAAAAATGGTTATATCACCATTGTACCATATTGAATCACTACATTCATTGATCGTAGTAGCGGGTGTGCTGATATTATCTGTAGTAGCATCTGTAATGTTCCCAGAAAAAGAGGAAGTATAAAAACGGGAATAAACCACAAACATTTTATTATATTTGTGGCTTTGGATAGAAACAAATAGAAATAAACCTATGAAATTATTAGAAGGAAAAACGGCAATTATTACCGGCGCAAGCAGGGGAATAGGTCGTGGTATAGCCATAGTATTTGCACAACATGGTGCTAACGTTGCTTTTACTTATAGTGCTTCTGCAGAGGCTGCTAAAACTCTTGAAGAAGAGCTTAACGGTTACGGTATTACAGCTAAAGGATACCAATCGAATGCTGGAGACTTTAATGAAGCACAAAAACTTGTAGACGATGTAGTAGCTACCTTTGGTACTGTTGATATATTGATTAACAATGCCGGTATCACAAAAGATAACTTGCTATTACGCATTTCTGAAGAAGATTTTGACAAAGTAATAGAAGTAAACCTTAAGTCGGTTTTTAATATGACTAAGGCAATCCAGAAAACAATGCTTAAGCAGCGTAAAGGTTCTATTATCAATATGAGTTCTGTAGTAGGGGTTTCAGGTAATGCTGGGCAAACCAACTATGCAGCATCTAAAGCGGGTGTAATTGGCTTTACAAAATCGGTAGCGTTAGAACTGGGTTCAAGAAACATTCGTTGTAATGCTATTGCCCCTGGTTTTATTGAAACAGAAATGACTGCTAAATTAGGCGAAGATGTTGTAAAAGGATGGGCTGATAGTATTCCTTTGAAAAGAGGGGGAACTCCGGAAGATGTAGCAAATGCATGTGTTTTCCTTGCGTCAGACATGTCTGCTTACATTACAGGCCAAACCCTGAATGTTGATGGCGGAATGCTTACCTAATCGTTTATTAAAATTAGTACTGAATATTAGAAATACCCGATAACTTAAAATGACTGCATCTACGATCGTATTGTTAGTATTATCTGCATTTGCAGCGTTTGGATTATCGTTTTATCAATATCTTTTTAAAGCCAAAAAGAATGGACGTGTGTTCTTCTTTTTGGCTTTTTTACGTTTTGTTACTTTATTTTCTATTTTCCTGTTGCTTATTAATCCCGTAATAAGCAGGAAAGATCTAGAAATAGTTAAAACTCCACTACCGGTAGTCGTAGATAATTCTCAGTCTATTAAAGAGTTGGGTCAGGATAGTCTTGTGAAAAAACTTTCGGATAAAATAGAAGAGAATAAAGCTTTAAAAGACAAATACGATTTGCAACTTTATACTTTTTCTGATGGTTTTGAAAGTGGAAAACCACTAGATTTTAAAGGTAAACAAACACATATAGATCAAGTTGCACAAAACCTGAAACAGCTATATAGAAATTCAAACTATCCTGTAGTTATGCTTACCGACGGTAATCAAACAATAGGTAATGATTATGTATACAGTTTCCGTGAAAATACAACTGTATATCCAATAGTAGTAGGGGATACAACTACATTCCTGGATCTTAGGGTTAATCAGGTAAATGTAAACAAGTACGCCTTTTTAAAAAATAAATTTCCGGTAGAAGTTTTTCTTCAATACAGTGGAAATAAGACTGTTAATGCTATTTTTAATATTATGCAGGGTAATTCTGTATTGTATAAGCAGAATGTTACCTTCTCTTCAACTAAAAAAGCAGAATCTTTATCGGTGTTGCTTAGTGCTGATAAAGTAGGAGTACAGACCTACAGAGCCGTGATTTCATCTGCTGAACCCGAAAAGAATCGCTATAATAATGTAAAAAACTTTGCGGTTGAAGTTATCGATCAACGCTCTGAAGTGGCACTAATATCTTCTATAAATCATCCAGACCTTGGAGCGCTTAAACGTTCTATAGAAACAAACCAGCAACGTAAAGTAACAATATTAAAACCGAATGAAGTAAAATCGCTTCAGGATTATAATGTACTTATATTATATCAACCGGATGCTACATTTAAAAATATTCTGGAACAAAATAAAAATGCGGGTTTAAATACATTTATAATTACAGGTCTTAGCACCGATTTTAATTTATTGAATCAATACCAGGATCAACTTAACTTTAAGATGACCTCACAACGCGAAGATTACTTGCCGGATTTTAATTCACAGTTTAATACGTTCGCTTTAGATAATATCGGTTTCGAACAATTTCCGCCATTGGTACATCCGTTCGGTACAATTACTTCAAAAGCGAATGTGAGTATCTTATTGCAGGCGCGTATCAGAAATGTAAAAACAGATAATCCTTTATTGGTATTTTCCGAGACAGGACCTTCACGTTCTGCATTCCTTTTAGGGGAAAATATTTGGAAATGGAGAATTGAGAGTCATCTGAATATGAAATCATTTGAGCAGTTTGATATTTTTATTGATAAGACAATTCAGTTTCTTGCTTCAAATTCTAAAAGAAAATCGTTGGTTGTCAACCATGAAAGCTTCTATAATTCAGGCGAAGTGATTCCTGTTACAGCACAGTATTTCAACAAGAATTATGAGTTTGACGAAAACGCAAGGTTGACTATTCAGCTTAAAAACAAAAAGACGAATTCATCGAAAACATACGATTTCCTTAAAGGGACAGCCGAGTATAAGGTAAATTTGGACGGACTTGATGCTGGACTATATACCTTTACAGTAAATGAAAGTGTTTCTAAAACACAATATAGCGGCTCTTTTGAAGTATTGGATTTTGAAATTGAAAAACAATTTGTAAATCCGGATTTAGCCCGTCTTCAACAAACAGCGGCAAATACTAATGGAACAGTTTACTATCCGGATTCGGCAGATAAGCTTATCGACTTCCTTATTAATAATGATAATTATAAGCCAATTCAAAAAGAGATTACTAAAAAATCTCCGCTTATTGATTGGATATGGTTACTCATGCTATTAGCTGTTACTCTTGCTGTTGAGTGGTTCGTACGAAAATACAACGGACTTCTTTAAGATTTATACTATTAAAATTTTTATAAAGTAAGCTTTGATAGTTAAGATTGGCCTTAAATTTGTTGAAAACATTTAAAAAATTCAACGTATGAAAAAGCTTATGGCAACTTTAGGTCTTATGGTATTTGCAGTAGTAATAACTGGCTGCAGCAGTGCTAAAGGAGGAAATGCAAAAAATCTATTAACATCAACCGTGTGGGAACTTTCTACTATTAATGGAAGTGCAATAAATACAGCAGATTATGATAGAGGATTACCTGACGCGACTTTTGGTAAAGATGGTAGGCTAAATGGTGGAAGTGGTTGCAATCGATATGGAGGATCTTATACTCTTGAAGACAACGGAAAACTTACCCTTGGAGAAATGATGTCTACAAAAATGTTTTGCCCAGGAAAAGGGGAGGATACTTACTTAAAAGCACTTCATGAAGCTAATATTGCTATAGTTGAAAAAAACAAATTAGTTTTACTAAACGGTACTAAAGAAGTATTGGTATTTGTGCCTAAAAAAGTAAATTAAATGATTACAAAATCGGTTTTAGATTTTCTTAGCCAGCTTGCTAAAAATAACAATAGGGAATGGTTTACAGAAAATAAGACAGCTTTTCAGGTTGAAGAACAAAAAGCTAAAACTTTTTTTCATGAAATCAATACAGAACTCCAAAAGCAGGATTCGATAGAAAGTGTTCAGGTGTATAGAATTTATAGGGATGTACGTTTTTCTAAAGACAAATCACCGTATAAAAAATACCTTAGTGCATGGTATTCCAGAACGAAACCTTTTTATAGAGGAAGTTATTATCTTCATTTGGAACCGGGAAATAGTTTTGTGGAAGGCGGTTTTTGGGCACCTAATCCTGAAGATCTGAAACGTATTCGTAAAGAGTTTGAACTTGACGATACCGAAATACGCCAAATAATGGCCACTGTCGGCTTCAAAAAATATTTTGGCACTATGGAGGGCGAGGAGCTAAAAACGGCTCCTAAGGGTTTTGATAAAGCTCACGAGGCAATAGATCTTATAAGGAAGAAACAATTTCTTGTTGTAAGACGTTTTACGGATAATCAAGTATTGGATAAAGATTTTAAAAACGAAATACTTTCCACATTTACTGCGATGCGGCCTTTTTTTGATTATATGAGCGATGTGCTCACAACAAATCTCAATGGTGAAAGTATTATAGAATAAAAAAGAGCACTCTGTTTAGAGTGCTCTTTTTTTAGTCCTTTTTTATAAGTAATTGTATCTGATCTTTTAACCTGTCAATAAGTAAATTCATCATTCGTTTATTAAGATTAGATGAATTTTGTATATACTCTTTAAACTCTTCAATTGTAAAGAAAGCTATTACCATTCCCTTTAATGCATTACGGAACTTAATGTCTTTATGTATTGAATTGTCTATAAATAACATTTTCCTTTCTATAGTAAAATTATAAAAGTCACTTTTAGATTTGTTTATATAGTTTATAAACGATTCAATAAAAAGTTCGTTTTGTAGTTTTAAAATTGGACGTAATGTTTTGTTTTGGAATATTTCTTCTGATGATGATTGGGGATGGATTTCTCCTAATGTTTCGCCACGTAATGCTAAAATTTCTGGGTCTCGCTGGTTCATCTTTTTATTTTAAAGTTTTCGAAAATGACGTATGTATTGTAAAAGAATATCAAAGATAATTAGCTAACGATGCTTGTCGTGATGTATTTAACTTGTTTCCACAAGCTCTAATCAAATATACAATTTTAAAACTTATGCCTAAGAGATTTTAGTAGATATATCTTCTTCCACAGCTCTTTCAAAAACATTACTGATACTTCAATCGATTAAATATTTTCTTTTAAACCTTCCCTCCATCTAAAAAAAACACCGAGAGAGAGTTTTTTAATTTATTCTCACTAGTTCTACCCTGCGATTTTTGGCTTTATTCTCTTCATTATCATTAGCAACTAATGGTCGCTCAGCTCCAAAACCTTTTGCAGATAATCGGGATTTATTGATGCCTAGTGATTCCAAAACGTTCATTACTGCATTTGCGCGGTCGTTTGATAGTTTTTTATTGTGTGTAGCATTACCTGTATTGTCGGTATGTCCTTCGATAGCTATTTTTAGAGCAAGGTCTTTCTTTAAAGCTTCGCTAATTTGCTTCACCACTTCTTTTCCATCATTTGTAATATTAGACTTGTCTATATCAAAATTAATATACAGAATCGACTTTCCTTTCTCTGTAAGATCTTTTACAATTTCATCAGCGGTTACCTTTGTTATGGTTTGCTTTAATACTTCTTCTTGAAGAATATTTAGTTTTCCTGCGGCGTTATTAGCGGAATATTGAACATAGATATTTCCTTTGTTTTTGGTACGGATAACATAAAATTTAATTTGTTCATCTGTATAACCAATATCTCCTTCGTCTCCTTTATTAGGATCTTGTTTATTGTAGCGATCATACTCATTTTGGGTAATTTCACCATCAAAAACTTTAACTGCTCCGATAGAAAGAAGATACTCTTCTATGCTTTTTTCAAAATAGCGTTGGGAAAATTCCTCGCCTTCATCTGCACTCACGTTTATTTTATATAATTTTCCCTCAACAGGACTCATCGTACCATTAATAGGGAAAAAGCACACATCAAAGTTTTTTTGGAACGGTTTGTTTTGTGGTTTTAATCCTTTAGGTAAAGTAAAAAAAGGGAAGTTTCCTAAATCACTATCAGAATATGGGATATTTTTGATGTTAAAACTTTCTGCAGGTTTACTCGTTTCCTCTTTATTTGAAGTTTGTTCAGTCTGTTCATTTGAAACTTCTGTGTTTTGGTTTTCTTTTGGGGTTTGATTACACGAAAAGATCATCGTTGCTAAGGCAAATAAAAGGGTTGCTTTTTTCATCTTAATTTTTTAAAATTATTAATTTCAAATTTCGAAAAAAATATCTTTAAAGACAAATTCCCTTTTGGCAATATTGATATTATTACTCAACAATATCAAAAATGATATTTACATTTATTTCTATAAATTGAAATTAAAAGCATAAAAAAAACCCCCTACATTATGTAGGGGGTTTTAGTATAATCATGTAATAATTATTTGATCATAAATGTAACTCTTCTTACAACCTGACGAGCTTGTTTAGAAGACTTGTTAACAGATGTATCTTCACCGTTTCCAATAATGTTCAATCTTGAAGCAGAAACACCAGTATCAACTAATATTTTCTTAACGTTTTCAGCTCTTCTTCTAGATAGATCTTTATTGTAGTCAGAATTACCAACTTCGTCAGCATATCCAATAACATCTACAGTAGCACTTGGATTATCTTTTAGGTATTTAGCTAAGAAGTTAATACCTGCAGTAGATTGTGCATTAGGCATATCTTTGTTAAAGTCGAAGTATGCATTAACATAACCACCATTAATAAGTCCTTGTAGGTCTGTTCCAGATCCTCCAGTATTACTTAGGTTTTGAGTTATTTCTTTGTTTTTAGCATCAATATAAGACTCTAATTCATCAGGTACACCATTACCGTTTTTGTCAATAGCTCTACCTTTAGTATCAACTGCAACACCAGTAGTACTATTTGGTTCTGCATCAAGATAATCCGGCACACCGTCTTTATCAGTATCATTCATCATTGTTTCAACAGACCCTAGTCTTTCTTCAAGAGCAGCTAGCTCATCATTTTTAATATCTGTTGTCCAGTCGGCATGTTTTTCATTTTTACCTAGGTAAAATGTAAGACCTAAGGTACCATTTAGAATAATACCGTCAACAGTTTTGCTATTTCTGCTAAAACCATCAAAGTTCCAGTTTTGGAATCCATTAGCCATACCTGTAACATCTGCTGTTAATACGATACTTCTAGAAAGTTTTAATTGGGCAGTTAAACCACCTATTAGGTTTGCTCCATAATCTTCTCCTTCAAATCCTTCATCGCTGGTTAATTGGTATACACCTCCACCAACGTGAGCCAAAAGGCCTATTGAATTTGTCCAATCTTCAAAATTTAATACTCTACCAAGATTAAATACAGCTTGTAAGTCTGCTCTTAAATATGTAGTTTCGAATTTTGGAGAGTCGTCGTTATTTTCAAATTTATTGTAGCCTAAATCAAATTTTAAACCAAATTTGTTATTAAACATGTATCTGGTTCCTAGATCTACCGTAAATAAATTAGCTCTGTCTGTACGAAAGCCTGGAGCGAATGTTCTAATTGGTTTGTTAATTCCACCAGCAACTTCGATTGACCATTTATTATAGTCATTGTTACCGCTTGTAGCAGTTTCTTGCGCGCTTAAACTTGCCGTTGATAGGCAAACTAATAATAATGGGAGTACAACTTTTTTCATGATAAGGTTATTGTTTACTTTAATTGAATTTAATTCTTAAATCATTTAAATTTTTTGTAAAAGTAATCAATTCAAAATGACAAAAAATTTGGTAATTTTAAATTTAATTCTAAACACCCCTTTAAAAATGTATAATTTAACAAATCCTTATGACTCGAGTTTTCTTTCAAAATATGAGTATTTTACTGACATACAGGCTTCTCGGTTGATTGATTTGAGCCAAGAAACTTTTGTTGACTGGGGTAAAACTCCTTTAAATGAAAGAGTAAAATTTATCAAAACTTTAATATTTACTTTAACAAAACAACAACATTTCTTAGCAAAAACGTGCACGTTAGAGATGGGGAAACCAATTAATCAATCAATAGCAGAAATAAAAAAATGCAGTCTTTTGTGCGAATATTACAGCAAAAATGCATCTGATTTTTTAAATTCTAAGCACATATCCACCGATGCGAAGGAGAGTTTTGTTACATACGAGCCGCTTGGAGTTATACTGGGAGTGATGCCATGGAATTTTCCTTATTGGCAAGTTTTCCGCTTCGCTATTCCTGCGATTTTGGCAGGAAATACTGTTGTTGTAAAACATGCATCTAATGTTGCCGGATGTGCAAAATTAATCGAAGAGCTTTTTTTAGAAGCTGGTTTTCCTAAAGGTGTTTATCAAAATTTAGCACTATCAGGTGATCAGGTGGAGAATGTAATAAATAACCCTAATATAAAAGCGGTATCACTTACTGGTAGTGAAAAGGCGGGAGCAACTGTAGCTTCATCTGCAGCTCGGCAAATTAAAAAGGCAGTATTGGAACTTGGCGGTAGTAATGCTCTTATCGTGTGCAAAGATGCGGATCTTAATGATGTTATTCCTATAGCGGTAAATGCCCGAATGCAAAATGCAGGACAAAGTTGTATTGCTGCAAAGCGTTTTTTCGTACATCAGTCGCTTTTCGAAGAATTTATTGCCAGGTTAAAAAAATCTGTCGAAGCATTAAAAATGGGTAATCCTATGCTTGAAGATACTGATATTGGGCCATTGGCTAGGATAGATCTTGCTAAAGATATTGAAGAACAGGTAAATAAGTCTAAAGCAATGGGAGCAAAGGTAATAACAGGAGGTAACAGAAAAGACGCTTTTTATGAGCCTACTATATTAGTTGATGTTACTGTAGATATGCCAGTTTTTAACGAAGAAGTATTTGGTCCGGCTGTACCGGTTATGGCTTTTAATACTTTTGAGGAAGCTATAACCTTAAGTAATAAAACAAGTTTTGGACTTGGCGTCTCAGTATTTACTAAAGACATTGAAGAAATAAAAAACAAAGTTCATCTTTTTGAAGAGGGTGCCGTATTTATTAATGCTATGGTAAAATCAGATCCTGCTTTGCCTTTCGGTGGAATCAAGAGATCCGGTTATGGCAGGGAATTAGCCGAAAATGGAATTAAAGAGTTTGTAAATGTAAAAACTGTTTATATTAAATCATAAACAGTTTTATTCGCCATCTTCTTGTTCAGTTTCAGTATCTCCGGTTGTTTTTTGCTTGTTTATTGAACTTGTAGGATTATAGCCAATGCATAAATCATTATAGTATTCTACAATTTCTTGTAGAGTTTCTGCTTTAACAGAGTTGTTGGTAAGTATCTCTATTACGCCGGGGCACTCATTAAAATATGTTGCAATTTTCTTTTTATTTCCGTTAAAGGAGGTAAGTTTCGTTTCATTTTTTCGTTTTACTTTAAGATGTTTTTCATCAGGTAAAACGTGAGACCCTTGGTCAGGATCTTTTGGTTTGCTGTTCCATGCAGCCATTGCGTCTGCATATAAATTTACTTCACCTTCTGTAATAAGTTCAAAAAGACAGGTTTCATTCCCATTACTAAATTTAATTTCTATATACTCAAAAGTTCGTGGGAAATCAAAATCATGAAAAACTATTTTAGTAATTGTTTCCTGATCCCAAGTATCCGGTTCATCGTCTTTAGATATTCTGAAAAGGATCTTATCTTGCGGAAGCCCATAAAAAGAAGCCTTATCGAGCTTTAGAGAAGCATAACCGGAAATATCAGTGCCGTCATGAAAATAAAGAGTTGCCTCATGATCTTGAGCATTAACGGAAAAAGAAAATAGTAATGCGAACAGGAGTAAAAATGACTGCTTCATGATTTTAATTGACTTAAAAAACAAATATACATTTATTCTTTAAGAACCAAAAACTTAGCATGAAAGCCCGTAGCCAGATTCCATTCATTGCCGGCAAGCTTTTCTTCTTTATTGTCGTAAATGCTAAAATCGCCTGTATTGGGGCCGGATGTGCCCTGATTTAATGCTTCAATTAAAATATTATTAAAACCTTCAGATAAAGTTATCATTACTGCCTGATTTCCATTGTTAAGAACTGCATTGGAAAGAATAATATTATCATTTAAAGTTATTTTAACCCTGTCACCATCTTCTGCTCCAAAATCCCTCATATTTAAAATTATATAAGGTGATTTAGTCCTGATTATACCAAAATCTATATTGCCACGATAAGCCTCATTGGATTCTCCTCTTGGTCGTATACTTGCTTCAGTTTTACTTTGATATTCAGCGCCACGGCTCACAAAACCGTTCTTTTTTTCCGCACTTAGATTTCCTCCTTCAAGGTCATAATCCATGAAACTTTTTTTGTTAGGAGCTTTAGGAGAGGGTATTTCAGCCTGTTTAGGGGCGGTTGGAGTGATTGGAGTCTTGCTTTTAGGTATGGCAATTCCTCCGGTAGGGTTATCAACCTGAGCATATAATCCAGTACCGGAAAGTATAAAAAATAGTATAAAAAAGTATTTCATTCTGTACAGTGCATTGATCATATATGGCAAAGTAACAAAAATTCTGCCAGTTTGCCGATTTCGAACCAATATAACGCTTATAGGTGGTTTTTTATTTCAAAAAAGGCAAGGAATCCTTGTAAAACCTACTTATGCCGGCCTGATCGATTCTTCTCTGCATCCCAATCTTCAGTACTATTATGACGATCGCGATCGTCTTCACGGGTAATTTCTCCCGACTCAGAATAATGTGCATTATTACTTACATTATCGTCGGCGATGGTCGTTTTTTTGTTTGATTCTTTATCCTTATCCATAATTACAGATTTTTAGAGTCTTAAAATTATGAACTATAAATTGCATTTTAGTTAATTTGATGATAAAAGCTAATAGAGTAACTCTTCAACATTCTTCTGAATGTTTTCTGCAATTTTAGCAGTAGGCAGGTCGTTTGGATCGTTGCCAAACGGATCTTCAATTTCTTCTGCAATAAGCTCCAAACTGGCAAGGACGTAGAATATAAAAACAACAACCGGAATAACATAATAGCCTAATTGAAACACATAACCAAAAGGCAGTGTCATCACATAAAAGAATATAAATTTCTTAATGAAAGCACTGTAAGAATAGGGTATAGGTGTGTTTTTAATACGCTCACAGGCACCACAAATATCAGTTAATGAATTAACCTCGCTATTAAGCACAATAAGCTGCTCACCACTAATTTTACCTTGTCGGTATACCTCATTTAGTTTTGCAATAATGGTCTTAGCGATTTGATTAGGCTTATGACTGTAATGATCAGCAGAAAGGGTAGCATCGTCAAAAAGTTCGTGACTAATGTCTTCATTTTTAAGGTGAAGATTAAGTACTGAAGCATAGGCAGGAATTAGTCTTTTGAAAGCGTCTTTATCCTCTTTGTTATCCAACATTACTGCCAGTTTCATGGCTAAATTACGACTATTGTTAATCAACGATCCCCACATTTTACGCCCTTCCCACCAACGATCATAGGCCGTATTGGTTCTGAAAACTAATAATAAAGAGATCACGAAACCAAGCATAGTATGCATTATAGTGATGTTCTTTACATGGCTTTTATCAGACAGCATCCAGTATTCCAGTTCCAGGTAGGCGATTCCGCCCGAATAGGCGCCAATACCTATCATTAAAGGGATAAGCTTCTTAAAAGTATCCCCTCTGTGGAACTTAAAAATGAATGAAAACCATTCTTTAGGATCGTATGAAATCATATTGTATTTTATTTATCTTTTTAAGATTTTAACTGCTTATTTTTTAGTGACTAATAGTCCACTTTTTGTTCCCGACATGCCCTTTTTGTGTGGAATATTACAAATTTATAAATTTCTAATAATCAGTATTTTATGCTTGTTATTGAATCCATATTCCACATTTGGTACATTTTCCCTCAGTAATTGTGATACTTCCCTTCTTGAGAGGGGTTAAAGGTGTGTCTTCATAAAAACAAATGTAAAGAATTCCCATTCAATTTTTATTCTAAAATTTACTGCAAAAATGCTTGCAGTAAATTTTTTTAAAACGGCAGTAACTTTGCCAAACAGTTTATACATTTAAGCCAAACTAAAACACATGTACAAAACCATTGCAACAATCTTGTTCTTAATATTTTTTAACCCTGCGTTTGGTCAGGACAGGTTTGAAAAGCTTCAGACACAAATAAGCAATCTTAAAACGCCTGAGGAAATCGAAGCCTTTTGGTTGACAATAAATCAATTGGATCAGGATCCTTCGGCTAGTGCTACTCCGGATGTTACATTGCCGCTTTATAACCTGTATGCGGTAAGCCTGTTGATCGAAAAATTCGGTTATCCAACCAATTCACAATATGGCTATCCAATATATACTACTCCCTGGTTGGTATGGACTCACACCGGGATACCAGAACTTGAGCAATATACTTTTCCTATTATTCTTAAAGGAAAAGACTTAAATGAGTTGCCTCCGGATCGTTACCCAAATTATTTTGTAGGTGGATTTCTGTTAGGCAATTATGGTTTTGATATGGAATTTGACCCTGATTTGAATACGGGAGACAATGCTGTTATCCTTTCGTGTCAGAGGATGTTGGAAAAGGCAAATCATACGGTAGATCCTAGCAAAGTGCTATCCATGATAAGACAGTATATAAAAACGCTTAGCTATAAGGAAAAACAAACGTTAGGCCCCTGGACGTTTATGGAACATGGCGCTAAAAAAACATTTAGTATTGTGAAACGTGACGATAACGAATGGTATCTTAAAACCCAGCTTGAAGGTCGCTCAGCAGTATACCGACGCATAAAAAACACAGACAAGAGTCTAAAGAAATTCGAATATCTCTCAGGATTCAAGATGTTTTATCTTACAGTAAGTGACAACAACAAACTACAGCTGCGTGACCTAAAAGGAAATATCAAAAAAGAATCAGAATAATACGCCTCCTTGTCATTCTGAGCGCAACGAAGTCGAAGAATATTAACAAACAGTATTAAAGTAAGATTTGGTTCAAAAGTTTTGTAATGATTTGGGAATGTAAATATCTCAAATTAGTAGGATAGAAAGAGGCGTTGTAAATACTTCAATCCTCAATATTACCCAAGTTCTCGAAATTGATATTGAGGGGCTTTTTAAGTTTTAGTAATCTTTTTTTTATATTTTAGTTCTTTGATTATAAATCATTGCTAAAAACATTAATCATTATGATTGAAGACTTTTATTATTTGGATGAAGGTAAAGTTACAATAACTGCAGCATCAGTAGGTATTAGTAAACTAAGATGGAAAGCTGTTAGTGTTGAAGATGCAAATTTTGGAAGACACATTGATATGATGAAAACAGGACGTTTTGATCATTTACCAATTGTTAATAATAATGGAAGTATTAATGAATATTTTAAAACTGAGATAGTAAATGATTATGAAAATATAGTTCGCCATAAGATTTATCACACTGACACTCTTCCATTAGACACATTAATTCGAGATGTAATTAATAAATTTTCTACAACTCATAGAACATTTTATTTTTTAACTTATCAAAAAAAAATAACAGGCTTAATTACTTTGGGGAATTTGAACTGTAAACAAGTTCAGATATATATATTTAGTTTAATTTGTGACTTAGAAAGAAATTTAGCAGATTTTGTGAATTTAAGCCTAACTCCTTGTGAAATTAAAGAGTATATTAAAAAAAAATCTGAAATTAAAAAAAAAGAGGCTATAAAATACATTAAAATGCTTGAAGATTATAATAAATTAATATCATTAGATTTAGAGAATAATTTTACAGAACATTTTTTCTTCGTTGATTTTTTTAATATAATTAAAGACAAAAGCTTGTTTGCTTTTTTAAACTTAAACAAAGCTGAATGGGCGAATTTATCAAGTATAAATGAAATAAGAATGCGCATAGCTCATCCCACAAGAAGTCTTATTGATGATAAAAATAATATTATAAAATTGGGTGAAAGACTAAACAAAATTGATGACTTATTATTTAGATTAGCTAAGTTTATTGAAGAAAATTCTAATAATTTAAATCAAAATTCAAAAAAACTATTAACCAATTAAAATAATGAACATAACATATTTACTTGGTGCAGGAGCAAGTTACAATGCTTTGCCTGTTGTTAATCAAATAAGTGAAAGATTAAAAGAATTCCGTAAAATAAGTATTCGAACGCCTAATATTGGAATTCCAGATTTTTTTTCAAAGCATGGTTTTGAAAAAGTGGATGATGTAACTAGCCCTTCAAAAATGGAAGTGTTATCTGATTTAGGAAAATCTATTTCATGGTTAATTTTGGAAAATGATAAGCATTTCAGTATCGATACTTTTGCTAAAAAACTTTATCTCCAAAAGGATTTTAATAATCTACATAAGCTAAAAATCACTTTATCTTGTTTCTTCGTATATCTTCAAAACACAGGTTTTGATAACCGCTATGATAGTTTTTTTGCATCCATATTAGACGATTTAAAAATATTACCGCCAAACCTAAAATTTTTATCTTGGAATTATGATTATCAATTTGAAATTGCTTTTTCAAATTTTATAAAAAACAAAAAACTTTCGCATAATCAACAAGCCTTAAATGTATGCTCTAAAGGCATAAAGTCTCCAGATAGAGATTCAGCTAATAGCTTTGGAATATATAAATTAAATGGTACAACTTCTTTAATAGATAATGGAAATAATATAAATATATTAGATAATATTAATGAAGACGAGATAGAACTTCTTAATGAAATCGTAACTTACTATTATTATTCAATAAAGAGAAAAATACCAACGACATTATCATTCGCTTGGGAAGAGGAGAATGAAAATTATATAAATTCAGTATCACGTTGTATAAAAAATACTGATATTTTGATTGTTATAGGATATTCATTCCCTTTTTTTAATAGAAAAATAGATACTATGCTTTTAAAAAGCATGAGTAAATTAAAAAAAATATATATACAGGATCCAAGTAATTCAGACTCTATTGAAGAAAGAATAAAATCCCTAATCTCTAATTTGATGCCTATTGATTACAATAAAATTAAAATGACAGATCAATTTTATATTCCTTTTGAATTTTAATTTTGTTTTTCAATTTACAGGATCATCATTTTTAAAAACTTTATGCCTTTACAGACTAACTAATATAATTCCAAATATTCTTCTTCTTGCTTAGCTCAATAAACGCAGCACGTAGAGTAGCATGCTCGGGTTTAGTAAGCGGAGCATCGTCTTTAAGAATTTGTACAGCATGTTGGCGGGCAAGCATAAGTATATCGCGGTCACGAACCAGGTCTGCAATTTGTAGGTTAAGCACACCGCTTTGCTGTGTACCCATAATATCGCCCGGGCCTCGTAGTTTAAGGTCAACCTCGGCAATTTCAAAACCATCATTAGTGCTTACCATTGTTTCAAGGCGGGTTTTACTGTCGTTGCTCAGTTTGTGGCTTGTCATCATAATACAATAACTTTGGTCGGCACCACGGCCAACACGGCCGCGTAGCTGGTGCAATTGTGAAAGGCCAAAACGTTCGGCACTTTCTATAACCATCACACTGGCATTAGGTACGTTAACCCCAACTTCAATTACTGTGGTAGCCACCATAAGGTTGGTTTTGCCGGAAGCAAAACGGGTCATTTCGCTATCCTTTTCACTCGGTTTCATTTTTCCGTGTACAATGCTCACGCTGTATTGTGGTAACGGGAAATCGCGAGAAATACTTTCGTAGCCATCCATCAGGTCTTTATAGTCCATCTTTTCGCTTTCCTGTATCAGCGGATATACAATATATATCTGTCGGCCTTTGGCAATCTCATCTTTAAGGAATTTCCAAACCTTTAAGCGGTTGCTGTCATAACGATGTACCGTCTGTATCGGTTTACGTCCGGGTGGAAGCTCATCGATCACAGAAATATCCAGGTCGCCATACAAGCTCATAGCAAGCGTACGCGGAATAGGGGTAGCGGTCATTACCAATACGTGTGGCGGAATTTCGTTTTTGCGCCACAGCTTACTGCGCTGTTCTACACCAAAACGGTGCTGCTCATCGATAATTGCAAGTCCTAAATTCTTGAACTGTACCTTATCTTCAAGTAGTGCATGGGTGCCTATTATGATTTGAAGTTCGCCGCTTTCGAGTGCTTCGTGTATAATTTTTCGTTCTGAAGTTTTAGTTGAACCAGTTAGTATCTTTATGTTAATATTCAGTGGTTTGGCTAATTCTGAAAGTCCAATATAATGCTGGTTGGCGAGTATTTCGGTAGGTGCCATTAAGCATGCTTGAAAGTCGTTATCGAGTGCTAAAAGCATACTCATTAAGGCTACTATTGTTTTACCCGAACCAACGTCGCCTTGTAGTAAACGGTTCATCTGGGCAGGCTGTCCCATGTCGTTTCGTATTTCTTTCAGTACTCTTTTCTGTGCTCCTGTCAACTCAAACGGAAGATGGTTCTGGTAGAAATTAGTAAAGAAATCACCCACCTTATCAAACGGATGTCCTTTTATCTTATGCTTACGGATAAGGTTCTTGGTAATAAGCTGTAGCTGTATAAAAAACAGCTCTTCAAATTTAAGTCTGAATTGCGCCCGTGCCAGTAATTCCTGGCTTTTAGGGAAATGTATATTAAAAAGTGCAGCATTTTTAGGGATCAGGTTCAGTTCCTTTACCAGATAGCCGGGTAGGGTTTCGGTAAACAGCGCCTGTGTTTCGATAAACAATTGCTGCATAACCTTGTTTACTACCTTGTTGGTAATGCCGCGTTGTGTAAGCTTTTCGGTACTAGGGTAAATAGGCTGCATGGCACTGCGAAGGCTCTGCTCATGTTCGGCTAAAGGTTCCATCTCCGGATGTGCCATATTAAACACGCCGTTAAACGAAGTGCATTTGCCAAAGACCACATATGGCATATTTATCTTCAAATTCTCCCGTATCCATTTTTGACCCTGAAACCATACCAGTTCCATTTCGCCTGTACCATCGGTAAACGTAGCCACCATACGGCTTCCGCGTTTTTGCTCAACCGATTTGATATGTATCACCTTACCCACAACCTGAACTTCTGCACCGCTATTTTGCAGCTCATTAATCCGGTAGTAACGGGTACGATCGATGTAACGATTAGGGAAAAGGTTAATAAGGTCGCCATATTTATGAATACCCAACTCCTTACGCAGCAGTTCGCCACGTGCAGGACCAACACCTTTAAGGTATTCTATGGGAGTTTCAAGGAGATTATTCATTCAGGCTTATACGTTTGAACCACGAAGGTAAGAAAGCCTAAGTAACTATCCAAGATGTAATGATGCTTACTTGTAGCTATTGAATCCTGACACTATTTTTTATAATAATGAGTGAAGCTAGTTCCCCTCTTGAGAGGGGTTAGGGGTGTGTTTACGTTGTATATTATTTTTTACTTTACTATAGATAAAAGTTTTCGGTCCACTTATAATTTGAGATGAGTAAATACCTCTATGCCCCGAAGACAGATAGGCTGCTAAACAGGCGATACCCATATATACACCGCAATCCAGGCCAAACAATTCCATTCCCATAATTGTACAGGCAATTGGTGTATTGGTTGCTCCCGAAAATACAGCTACAAATCCCAAACCTGCCAATAAAGCCAAGGGTAGGGGAACGAATAGAAATAAAGCATTCCCAAGTGTAGCTCCAATAAAGAACAAAGGGGTTACTTCACCACCTTTAAAGCCGGCACCTAAAGTAAAAGCGGTGAGCAGTAGTTTTAATATAAAATCGTAAGATGGTAAATCGTGATTAAAGGCATCAAGAATAGTAGGAATACCTAATCCGATATATTTGGTAGTACCTAATTGCCATACAGCAAGTGCAATTACGATTCCGCCAACAAAAGGGCGTAGTGGCGGGTAGCTTATCTTGCTATTAAAAAGATTGCCAAAAAAATGTGTTGTTTTAGAAAACACAAAAGCAGCTAATCCGAAAACTATCCCAATACTAATGCACCACAAAACAGTGTCAAATTGTAAGTTAGGAACAAATGGTATTGAATAATGGGTATGCGAAACATTCCAGAATTTACAGGTATAGTCAGCAATTATGGCAACCAGTAAAGCAGGAATAAAAGCCATATACTTTATACGGCCGAGAATCATAACTTCAATGGCAAATACAGCCCCCGCTAAAGGTGTGCCGAATACCGAAGCAAAACCGGCACTGATTCCCATAATAAGCAGGATCTTTCTGTCGTTGTTTTCTAATCGGAATAGCTTTGTAAACTGATCGGCAATTGCGCCTCCCATTTGTATGGCTGTTCCTTCACGCCCCGCAGATCCGCCAAATAAATGGGTTACTAATGTCCCTACTACTATCAGCGGTGCCATCCTAAACGGAATTACCTGTTGTGGTGTATGTAGCTCTTCTAATAATTGATTATTGCCTTTTACAACCGAAGAACCATAGTAATAATAAGTTAAGCCAATGATTAATCCTCCTATTGGTAGCAATGCAATGATCCATAAATGATTTTCGCGATAGTCAGTGACCCAATCTAATGAAGTAAGAAAAAAAGCAGATACAGAACCTATAATACTACCAGTCAGGCAAGCTATAAGCAGCCATTTTAATAAAGATAAGAAGTAATTTACTTGAGAGGTTTTAGCAATGATTTTTTTGTCTGTTGTCATAAGTTGTCCTGAATTTAAATGCATCTATAGTGGCATAAGCCATTAACAGACGTCATCAGCCTTTTGTAAGGCGGTTCAAGGCAGACATCATTGCCATTGATCGTTGAGTACAAAAATAATATTTTTATATACACATTCTCAAAAAACATAAATAATTGTGAGCGTGATATAATCTGTGTTTTCAAATCCGTAGTTTTGTGTCGCACCGATTTTAATTCAAATGAAACATTACATAGTATATCTTTTCCTATTTATATCTTCATTAGCTTTTGCACAACAGGCTAAGAAAGTAGACTTTAAAACTGTAAATGCTGATCTGTCATTCGATTTCCCTCAAAAAAAGGTAATAGGAACAGTTTTATATACTTTCGAAGTATTAGATAAGAATATTGATACGATTACTATAGATGCCCGAAACATGAAGTTTGACGATGTTACTGTAAACGGTAAGAAGGCAAAATATGTAGCAACAAACAGTGCTTTAAAACTTTATAAAAGCTTTAAAAAAGGCACTAATACATTACAATTTAGCTATGCCACACAGCCTAAGCAAACAATGTATTTTGTTGGTGAAGAAAAAGATTTACAGATATGGACTCAGGGACAAGGTAAATATACCAGCCATTGGCTTCCGAGTTTTGATGATGTGAACGAGAAGATGATCTTTAATATCTCTGCTACATTTGATGTGAGTTACACAGTGCTTGCTAATGGTGAGTTAAAAAAGCAATCTGTTACTAATGGTAAACAAAAATGGGAGTATGAAATGAAAGAGCCTATGAGCAGTTACCTTGTTATGCTTGCCATTGGCAGGTTTAATAAACAAGAACAGCTATCGGCATCCGGAACCCCTTTGGAGTTTTACCTTAAAGAAGAAGATAACCCAAACAAATTTGAGCCTACATATCGCTACAGTAAAGATATATTCAATTTTTTTGAACAGGAAATAGGAGTGAAGTACCCTTGGAAAGTATATCGCCAGGTGCCTGTTCTAGACTTTTTATATGCCGGTATGGAAAACACGACCTCAACTATTTTCGCGCAGGATTTTGTGGTCGATTCTATCGGGTTTAATGATCGTACTTACATAAACGTCAATGCCCATGAACTTGCACACCAGTGGTTTGGTGATATTGTTACGGCAGAATCAGGTAAACACCACTGGCTTCAGGAAGGCTTTGCGACATATTATGCTTTACTGGCTGAGCAGAAAATTTATGGAGACGATCATTTTTACCATGAACTATATGATATTGCCGAACGTCTTCAGCAGATTTCTAAAACAGATACGATCCCTGTGCTTAACGAAAAAGCAAGTACACTCACATTCTACCAAAAAGGAGCATGGGCACTGCATGTGCTTCGTGAAGGAGTAGGACATGATAAATTCAGAGCAGCAGTAAAAAACTATTTAGAGAAATATGCTTTTAAAAATGTAAATACCGACCAGTTTTTAGCGGAGATCAATAAAGTGTCGGATTATGATACAAATTCTTTTAAAAAGAGATGGCTTGAAAGTGGTCATTTTGAAGTCGAAGAGGCTATAGAATTGATCAAAAAGAATACTTCAATGGGTCTATACCTTGAGTTGGGTGAACTACAGGATAATAGTTTTACTGAGAAGAAAGAAGTATTTATGAAGCTGATGGTATCCGATGCATTTTATGCTATAAAAGAAGAAGCAATTTTCCAGACTGCCGAAGTTCCATTTCTGGAAAAAGCTGATTTTGTACGTTTGGCTTTAAAAAGCGGAGACCTGCGTTTACGTCAGGCTGTAGCACGAACAGTTACTACTGTTCCTGTAGATTTTATTGAAGAATATAAAGCATTGCTACACGATAGATCTTATATTACTCGCGAAATTGCACTGAATATATTGTGCCGTAATTTCCCTGAAAGACAAGTGGAGTTTTTAGATATTGGTAAAGACTGGATAGGCTTTAATGATAAAAATTTAAGAATACTTTGGCTTACATTAGCTTATAAGGCAAAAGATTATATGATTTCTGATAAAGGGAAACTTTACACAGAATTGGAAGGTTATGCATCATCTGGATATGAAAGTGCTGTACGTCAAAATGCATTGGCTAATTTACTTTATTTAGGAAAGTCAGATCCTGTTGTTTTACGAAATCTTGTTAATGCTACATTACACCATAAGTGGCAATTTGTAAAATTCGGAAAAGATAATATCAGGAAGCTTTTAAAGAAAGAAGGTTATCGTGAATTGTTTGATAGTTTATTGCCTACATTGCCTGAAGCCGAAGCAAAGAAGCTGGAAGCATTGTTGGCTGAAAAATAATATCTAAGCAGGTATAAGGTCACAAAACCAAAATTTCGATTTAAATCCGTTAGTATCATATTCCCTAAGGATGATTTCACCTTTTGTAAAAGCTACGGGCTGTTTAAAGTAAGGACCATCAAAGCAAAAGGTATGGAACTCGCCATTTTCTCCACAGATGTCTACATTTTCAGGTAAATCATTTATGAAATCGGCATCAATTATTCGCCCTACGAATGATTTGTCCAGTTTACTGCCATCAACACAAACAGTAATGGCTTTAAAACCAAGGTTTGTAAATTCCGACAGCAGTTCCTTTGTGTCTTTTTTCCATAAAGGAAATACCGTTTTTATTCCAAACGGATGCAATTGGTTTTCACGATAGGTTTTTAAGTCCTCCAGGAAGATATCTCCAAAAGCAGCACATTCATATCCTTCAGATAACAGTTCTTCCATCTTGTTTTTCATCAGGGCTTCATATTCTACATTTGTTGGCTGTTCCGGAAGCTCTACTGTTTTCCCGGAAATACCAATAGCCTCTATTTGCTGTTGCAATAATTCTTTACGTACTCCATGCATACTTACACGATTGTAATGTGCGTTTACAGAAGTAAATAAGGAATCAATTGTATAATTAGTATCCTGCAAAAGATAATGTAATGCCAGGGCACTGTCTTTACCGCTGCTCCAGTTGAAATAGGTTTTTATAGGTTTATCAGACATTATTTGTTATTCAATAGTAGAAAATATCCATTCATCATCATTGTCAGCTTCGTTAACGATAAGATCAGTTGTCGTTACTTTTGTAAAGTATAGCTCTTTAGGCAGGTTTTTCAGTGTAACAGTAATTCCGTTCGTTTTGTTATTGATGTTCCATTGACCTGTTTCTTTTTTATCACCAAGTTGTAATGTGCATTTACCATTAGCTTTAAATTCAATATAACTTCCCGAAAGTGTTTCGGAAATAGCTTCCATTTGAGCCTCGGTAAGATTAGCAGGTGCAGGGCGTTGTTTCAGATACCATTTTTTTACCAGTTGTGGAGCTGTTGCTGTAGCATATGTTTTTTCAGGCTTTACAACGCGTGGTGGCGGTACATTAGCACCGACTCTTGACAACGTAACTGAAAATTTGTCTTTATCTAGTGTCAGTAAGTTTTTTTTAACATCAAGTATTGGGAAATCGTAAGCCGATCCTTCATTACTCTCAAATTCTAAGATTTTATCTTTAACATCCCATTTACCATTCTCTGTCATTCCCATTAGCGAGAAGGTATATGTTTTATCACCATTAAATTTAAACCCCATAGTACTCATTACTGCAGTCGCAGCTTCCTGAGCTCCGGCTTTAGTGCCAGGGTCAACTTTTAGGGAATAATACTGCCATTCGCCAATAATATCATCTGCTGTTTGAGCATTTGCTGAGAAGGCAAAAATTGATATAAGAAAAGAATAGTAAAGTGTTTTCATAAAATTTTATAGTTTGTTTAAAAATAAGAAAAATCTTTAATTAACTTACAAAAAAAGCATCTCTAAAGATGCTTTTGTATTTCCGGATAATTCCAAATTAATCTTCTTTCCAAAGTCCTGAAACCTCATTCTTAAGATGTGCAATACCAACACTGCTAGGTGTTTGCTTATCAAAAAGATTACTTAGTACCAGTTCTCGCAGCTCTTGTGCAGTAGCTACTTTCGGATCCATATTTGTTTTACGGATCATTTGTATTGTAGCGTTTTTAGCTGTAGTAACAATGTCCCAGCTTTCACCCGAAACATAAATTTGCTGAGCCAGGTTATGCTCATATTCTACTTCGATCTGAGAAATAAGGTATTCTTCATAATCAAATTTGTTTGATGATTGCGGAGTAATTCTTATTAATAGTTTGGCAGGGTTTATTCTTTCAAGAAAAAGTGTAAGCCTTTCATAAGCCTGAAGCCTTATTGGTAATGCATTTTTTTGTGCTTCCTTATGAATTAAATAACGACGGCGTCCTTCTTCATTTTTAGTATGCATACTAAAAAAGTAGTAAGCAACTGTACCGGTAATAAGTGCAGGAAGGGTATAAAAAGCAAGTTCGATTATTTTGTTAGCATCCATGTATAAATAGTTAATAGGTGTTAGCTGTAACGCAGTTGGTACATTAAAAATTGTAAAAAGCGAAAATAAGGAAATAAGTTTTTTATACTTCGCTTTCGCTGAAAATTATTTTTAACAACATTTTGTTTTTTGGGCGCGATTAGCCGTTTTTATCTCACTTAAAAAGTACTATTTTTGCATATTAATCACTACAATGGATATCCAAAAATATATAAGCCAGTTAAATGAGGCCCAGCAGGCTCCAACGCTGCAAAAAGATGGCCCAATGATTGTAATTGCAGGTGCAGGCTCCGGTAAAACCCGGGTGCTTACCATACGCATTGCCTACCTTATGAGCCAGGGTGTAGATGCTTTTAATATTCTTTCGCTAACCTTTACCAATAAGGCTGCCAAGGAAATGAAAAAGCGTATATCTGATATTGTAGGAAACTCCGAGGCCAAAAATCTTTGGATGGGAACATTTCACTCGATTTTTGCAAAGATCCTGCGTTTCGAAGCTGATAAGCTTGGATACCCTTCTAACTTTTCAATATATGATACACAGGATAGTGTACGCCTTATAAGCTCGATTATAAAAGAAAAACAGCTGGATAAAGATGTTTATAAGCCTAAACAGGTTTTAGGTCGCATATCGTCTTATAAAAACAGTCTTATTACGGTAAAGGCTTATTTTAATAATCCCGAACTTCAGGAGGCCGATGCCATGTCTAAAAAACCACGTCTTGGTGAAATATATGAAGAGTATGTAGAGCGATGCTTTAAAGCTGGTGCAATGGACTTTGATGACCTTTTGCTGCGTACTAATGAATTGCTGAATCGTTTCCCTGATGTATTGATGAAGTACCAGGATCGTTTCCGATACATATTGGTAGATGAGTACCAGGATACCAACCATTCGCAGTATCTTATTGTTAGGGCGTTATCTGACCGTTTCCAGAATATTTGTGTAGTAGGTGATGATGCACAAAGTATCTATGCATTTAGGGGAGCAAACATTAATAATATCCTGAATTTCCAAAAGGATTATGACAATGTAAAAATGTATCGTCTGGAACAAAATTACCGTTCGAGCAAGAATATTGTAGAAGCAGCTAATGCTATTATAGATAAAAACAAAACAAAGCTTGATAAAGTAGTTTGGACAGCAAATGACGAAGGACATAAGATAAAAGTACACAGAAGCCTTACCGATGGAGAAGAAGGACGTTTTGTAGCCAGTACCATATTTGAGCAGAAAATGCAAAACCAGCTTACTAATGGCCAGTTTGCTATTCTATATCGAACAAATGCGCAATCGCGTGCCATGGAAGATGCCTTACGTAAGCGTGATATTCCGTATCGAATTTATGGCGGACTTTCATTCTACCAAAGAAAAGAGATCAAAGATGTACTGTCTTACTTAAGATTGGTTATTAATCCTAAGGATGAAGAAGCACTTATAAGGGTCATAAATTATCCTGCCAGAGGTATTGGAAACAGTACTATAGAAAAACTTACAGTAGCAGCAAACCATTACAAGCGTTCGATTTTTGAGGTGATGGAAAACATTGACAGGATTGACCTGAAGCTTAATAGCGGTACAAAAACCAAATTGCAGGATTTTGTAACCATGATTAAGAGTTTTCAGGTAATTAACGAAAATCAGGATGCTTTTTATCTTGCCGATCATGTCGCTAAAAAAACAGGGCTTATCCAGGAACTGAAAAAAGATGCCACACCCGAAGGTATTGCCCGCATAGAAAATATTGAAGAGTTACTAAATGGTATAAGGGATTTTATTGAAGGGCAGAAAGAAGTAGATGGTGCCAGAGGTGCATTATCCGAATTCCTTGAAGATGTAGCCTTGGCTACCGATCTTGATAAAGATACCGGAGATGACGACAGGGTAGCGCTAATGACTATTCACCTTGCAAAAGGACTAGAATTCCCGTATGTATTTGTTGTAGGTATGGAAGAAGATCTTTTCCCTAGTGCAATGAGTATGAATACCCGTAGCGAACTGGAAGAGGAACGAAGGCTGTTTTATGTAGCACTTACCCGTGCTGAACATCAGGCGTATCTTACCTATGCACAGTCGCGTTACCGATGGGGTAAACTCGTTGATAGTGAACCTTCACGTTTTATTGAAGAAATTACAGAAAAGTATCTGGAATATCTTACACCAACTGAAACCAATTATCGCTATAAACCGATGATCGATGCGGATATTTTTGGGGATGTGGATAAATCAAAATTAAGGCAGGTTAAACCAACAAGCACTACGCCTCCAAAATGGGTTACGGATAACGATCCTAAACCGGAATCAACTGTACGCAGGCTAAAACCAGTAGAAGGAAGAGCACCTGTAAGTAGTACCCCAATGCCGGATAGTAAATTAGTAGTGGGTAATGTTGTTATGCACGAACGTTTTGGTAAAGGACAGGTAGTAAGCCTTGAAGGGGTAGGAGCTGATAAAAAAGCCGAAATCCGTTTTGATGTAGGTGGCCTTAAAAAGCTTCTATTACGTTTTGCAAAACTGGATATATTAGAATAATTATTCTACGTATATTGCCAATTTATTGAGTGATTGCATAGTGCCATCCTCATTATCTTCTGGCTTGATGCCTATCGGGATATTTTCAAAAATGAAAGTTACTTTTGTGTTCTTACCTTGAGATTCAAAGGTTACACGTTGGATCATTTCTCCTTTCAATGCAGGATCATCCGTATGAAAAGTTATTAAAGTTACAATCCTTTTATTTGGTATGATATCAATAAACTTTGCAGTGTAGCGGTCTTCTTTATCTGATGATTTACCAGGAGATCCGTTTTCTGATTCAGGGTAATATAGTGACATATCATACCCTCCACCAATACGCAGATCGAAACTATGTACTTTGCCTTTCATGGCATTCGGTACAAGCCATTGTTCTAATGCTTCTGGTGTTGTAAAGGCCTTATACACAGTTGCTGTATTAGAATTGATTATTTTTGAATTTGTTGTACTAGCCATAACAGTTTTGTTTACTATCAAATTTAATACTTCCAGAGTAATGCATGATAACCTTTAAGTATGCTTTAACGTTACTATTCATACAGAATGTGTAATTTTATGACGTCGGGAAGAACTTTAAATCAACCTGAAACTTTAAACCTGAAACAATACAGTATGTCTCAATTCATAAAAATATATCCTGAAAATCCTAATGAGAAGGAAATTGCCCGCGTGGTAAAGATTTTACGTGATGGCGGATTAATTATATATCCAACCGATACGGTATATGGTTTAGGCTGTGATATAACCAATACTAAAGCACTGGAACGCATAGCAAGGATAAAAGGCATTAAGCTTGAAAAAGCCAATTTCTCTTTTGTATGCAGTGATTTAAGTAATATATCCGACTACGTTAAACAGATAGACACCAGTACCTTTAAAATACTTAAAAGATCATTACCGGGGCCTTATACATTTATTTTACCAGGTAATAATAACCTTCCAAAAGAATTTAAAAAGAAAACCACAGTAGGTATCCGTGTACCGGATAATAATATAGCGTTGGAAATTGTAAGGCAGTTAGGTAACCCAATTGTGTCAACTTCTATATATGATGAGGATGAAGTATTAGAATATTCTACAGACCCGGAATTGATATTCGAAAAATGGCAAAACCTTGTGGATGCTGTTGTAGATGGTGGTTATGGAGATAATTATGCATCTACAATTATAGATCTTTCAGGCCCGGAACCTGTAGTAGTGAGGGAAGGTAAAGGGGATCCTGATATTTTTTAATATAATAAATTATTTATCTAATCCTTGATCTTTAAATTCCTTTACAAAAAGCTTAGCTTCTTCCATAGTTAGCGGATATTTTACTTTTAAAAGTATACCGTTGCCAATATTTTTATAAACTTTCTGGAATACAAATCCATGAAGAGCAAGAAATTCTATGAGTTTCCATTTTTTATCATCATTCATTGATGGTGGTCGGAATTTATGATCAAAAAAATTCATTTCTATTCCACAATTAGGACATTTTCTTTTTTTAAAATTAGCCAAATCATTTCCTGCACTAAAACTTTTACGGCAACCAATACATACATTTTTATATCCCATAATTATAAAAATTCATATACCAATAATACAAAAAATCCCCGGAATTTCCGGGGATTAGAATAAGAAATATAATTTATATTTTATGCATTTTCAGTCTTCAATAAACTGATAATTTGTTCTGCAAGCTCTGTACCGATACGATCCTGAGCTTCTAAGGTTGCAGCGCCAATATGCGGTGTAAGCGAAACTTTAGGATTCATTAATACCTGTATAGCCGGTTTTGGCTCTTCTTCAAATACATCAAGGCCTGCAAAAGAAACTTTATCAGAATCTAAAGCGTCAATCAGGGCAACTTCATCAATTATACCACCACGTGATGCGTTGATGATACCAACACCATCTTTCATGGCTGCCAGTTCTTCGGCGCCAATTATGTAACCACTTTCCTGTGCAGGAACGTGAAGTGTAATAAAATCGGCGTGTTTAAAAATATCTTCCATTGGCTCAGTAATTATTTCAACATTAATAAACTGTCCATTGTAAAAATCAACTCTTACTTCACCATGACCAACAAACTTATCCGACGCAATAACGCGCATTCCAAGTCCAAGTGCTATTCTTGCTACCGATTTCCCTATTTTTCCGAATCCAATGATCCCAAGTGTTTTTCCACGAAGCTCTGTACCATTAGCATAAGCTTTTTTAAGACCTTCAAAATTGGTGTCGCCTTCAAGTGGCATATTTCTGTTAGCATCATAAAGAAAACGTACACCTGTAAACAAGTGTGCAAATACCAGTTCAGCTACAGAATCCGATGATGAAGCAGGGGTATTGATTACGTGAATCCCTTTTTCGCGGGCATATTCTACATCAATATTATCCATACCGACACCACCACGACCAATAATTTTTAGTCCTGGACAGTTGTCTATAATGTCTTCGCGCACTTTAGTAGCGCTACGAACTAACAGTACACTTATATGATTTGCATTTATATAATTGGCTACCTGTTCCTGAGCCACTTTTGTTGTAATTACTTCAAATCCGCCTTCTTCAAGTGCTTTTATGCCACTTTTAGAAATACCATCATTTGCTAATACTTTCATTTTTTTGATTTAAAATTTTATAATTGAAAGATTTAAAGTTAGAGTATGTAAACCTGTAACTTTAAACCTCAAACAAACTAAACACTTTTCTCCAATTCTTTCATTACACCTACCAACACTTGTACACTTTCAATAGGCATAGCATTATAAATAGAAGCACGATAACCGCCTACAGAACGGTGTCCTGCAAGGCCACTTATGCCTGCGGCTTTCCAAAGCTTATCAAACTGCTCGGTATGAGCTTCATTTTTAAGCAGGAAAGTTACATTCATAAGCGAACGATCTTCTGTTCTTGCAGTGCCTTCAAATAAAGGGTTACGGTCTATTTCAGCATAAAGTAATGCTGCTTTCTCGTTGTTCTTTTTTTCTATGGCAGCAATTCCACCATTGTTCTTAAGCCATTGTAAAGTAAGGTATGAGGTATAAACTGCAAAAACAGAAGGTGTATTGTACATACTTTCCTTGTCAATATGCTGCTTGTAATCAAGTATAGATGGGATTACCCTGCCTGTGTGACCAAGAATACTCTCTTTAACAACAATAAGTGTTGTCCCGGCCGGACCCATATTTTTTTGTGCTCCGGCATATATAAGGTCAAATTGTGTAAAATCTAATGTACGGGAAAATATATCAGAACTCATATCACAAACTACGGGTACACTAACCTTTGGAAACGTATGCATTTGCGTTCCAAAAATGGTGTTGTTACTGGTGCAGTGAAAATAATCTACATCAGTTGGTACGATGTAATCTGTAGGTATGTAAGTATAATTATCTGCTTTAGATGAAGCGATTACAACTGTATCTCCAAACTGCCGGGCCTCTTTAATAGCGCCTGCTGCCCATGTTCCAGTATCCAGGTATGTCGCTTTGCCGTGCATTTTCATTAGGTTGTACGGTACTCTTAAAAACTCAAGGCTTGCACCACCAGATAAAAATAATACCTGATAGCCTTTACCTTCAAGCCCCATAAGCTCCAGTACCAATGCTCTTGCTTCTTCCATAACAGCAACAAAATCTTTACTGCGGTGAGAGATCTCAAGAATTGAAAGGCCTGAATTATTAAAATCTAATACAGCCTGTGCTGCTTTCTCGAAGACTTCCTGTGGCAGGATAGATGGACCTGCACTGAAATTATGTTTTTTCATTGAATGAGATGAATTTTGGTATTGCAAATTTCCTAATTCCTATCGACAAACTGTAAAAAATATTATAAATAATTCAACTATATTTTTGATAAAAACGCAATTGTATCAACATTATCTGCGTAATCCAACAATCCCGGTTTTTGGGTTTGCCCAAAAGCAATGCTGCCATCTGTAAGGTTGTTGCTTACAATACACTGAATTTGCTCATGTTCTGTAGCTAAGCGCTGTTTTAGCTCGTCCAGATTATTATAATATTCATAAAATACACTTGATATAGGCGATGCATAACTACTGTCTTCTTTTAAGGTAAGAAACTCGTTGTCTAGCAGTTTAAAATTACTCATAAGGAACACAGCCTTATTGTAGTCGTAGTTATTAGCATATTTTTCATAAAAAATAACATCTTTATATTCGAATATAGCTTCAAAAAACGCTTTAAAATCATACCCCTTAGGTACAAATAGCTTAGATACATTGCGGCATCCCAAGCCGAAATATCGAAAGATGTCTTCACCCAGGGCTATTAAATCTTCTTTGGTTTCTTCACCTGTAAGTATTGCTACCGAATTTCTATTTTTACGAATTATAGATGGCCTATCTTTAAAGTAATATTCAAAATAGCGCGCAGTATTATTGCTTCCGGTTGCTATAACAGCATCAAAACCTTCTAATTTACCTTCCGTAAAAATAATATAGTCATTAAGTTTTGGTTCAATAGCAATAAGATATTTAGCTAAAAAGGGGAGTAGGTGCTGATCGTTAGATGATGTTTTTACCAATGCTTTGTGTCCGGTAATAAGTACCGACAGGAAATCATGGAAACCAACCAACGGAATATTTCCTGCAAGGATCAAACCTACTTTTTTAGCTTCAATAGCATTCAGTGTATAGTTTTCAAGCCATTTATCCAGATTTCCTGGTGTTAAAGCTTCTGCCCATGATTGCAGGGCAAAAAATACCTGTTCGGCTGTGTACCAGCCATTGTGGGATTTTGAAAGCTCTATAAGTGTAAGCAGGTCATTGTGAAATGGCTCATTATATGGCACATTTGCTTGCTGTTTACTATTGTCTAATTTAAACTGGCTTAAAAATTTGCCTAAAGCAATGAAGGCGATTTTTCTTTCGGCTAAAGTCATTATGAATTTGCTTATGAATGGATTTGGATGTAATTTTGCTGCAAATTTACGTTATTAATACTAAAATAAGCTATGGCGATCATTATAACAGACGAATGTATTAACTGCGGGGCTTGTGAACCGGAGTGTCCTAATACAGCTATATATGAAGGAGCCGATGACTGGAGATATAAAGACGGTACAAAACTTCGCGGTAAAATTGTATTACCAAACGGCGAAGAAGTAGATGCCGATGATCCTAATACTCCAATATCTGACGATATATACTATATAGTGCCCGATAAATGTACAGAGTGTAAAGGTTTTCATGATGAGCCGCAATGTGCTGCCGTTTGCCCGGTAGACTGTTGTATACCTGATGATAATCACGTGGAAAGTGAAGAAACCCTGCTTAACAGACAGGCCTTCCTACACGGTGACGATTAATGAAAAAGCTACTTTTAAATAAAGTCTTAATTTTAGGGATAATTTTTATCCCTTTTTTTTTAATTAAATACGTCAATCTATCAGATTATAATAAGTATCCTGGGAAAATTATATCAATTGATACTATAACTATTGCTGCTCCTGTGTTTAAAGGAAGTGTAAAAAAAGAAAAAAGATATAATCCAGAGATAGAATATTATACTGAAAAAGACACTATATCATTTTATCAAAGAGACCTAAATTATTTCTCTAGTTATGCTATTGGTGATAAAGTTACAGTTTTAGAGAAAAAAAATGTAAATAATCAAGCAACCATAAAATCTTTTTGGTATTATTTCCTATCAATACCAGAACTGATAGTTTTACTTTTAATAAGTTTTATAATATATGGCTTTCGCAAAACATTTGGAAAACAAAAATCCTGAAGAATTAACTTCAGGATTTTTTTCTTTCATAGCAATGCTTCTTTTATTTTTTTACCAGTGAATAGGTTTCTACAGTAACACCGCTACCATTATCATCGTAGGTTTCTACTACTAAATCACCATTTTCATTAAAGTGAGCAATAGAAGTATTGCCATTGTATTTAAAGATATAGCTATTATTAGAAGCTTTTCTTAATACGCCATAATTCACATTAGTAGGCGAGGCAACTTTATATCCACCCATATTGTCGGTCACAAACTGATAACTATCTCCATTCATCATATAAAAACTTGAACGGTTGATCTCTGCTATCGGTGTACCATCGGTAGAGATTACCGTTGATGAATTTACCATAACCGGTGAAGGTGCAACATCTTTATTAAGTTTATTAGAATCTGCATCTTTAAACTTTAATTCCTGAACAGCATTTGTTTTTTCGGTTTTTACGATTTTTTTAGCTTTTTCACCATTATTAACTGTAACGGTTGTTGTTTTAGTTTCCTTGGTTACATTGGTGTTTTGTGCGCTTAGTGATAAACTAAAAATCAATATAGCTGTTGTTAGTAAGGCCTTTTTCATAATTATTTGTTTTTGGATTTAACTATAAAGTTAGTTGTATATTGTTAAATGATTCTATATTAAAGCATAAAGTATTGATAAATATTGAATTATAAATTTAAGTATAATAAAAACATAGCTTCTTTATAAGCAAGAGTGATCTTTGCCTTTCTCAGTCTTGATGGCTTTGTAACTCCAATCGAAAACCCTATATTTGCAGCCTTAAAAAATAGTCAATTAAATGAAAGCAGGTATAGTAGGGTTACCCAATGTGGGAAAATCAACACTTTTTAATTGTTTGTCTAACGCCAAAGCGCAAAGTGCAAACTTTCCATTTTGTACCATCGAACCTAACATAGGAGTAGTAAATGTTCCTGATCCAAGGCTTGAAAAATTGGAGGAATTGGTTAATCCTGAACGTGTACAACCTGCAACTGTAGATATTGTAGATATCGCTGGTCTTGTAAAAGGCGCAAGCAGGGGTGAGGGTCTTGGAAATCAATTCTTAGGCAACATCAGGGAGTGTAATGCTATCATACATGTACTACGTTGTTTTGATAACGATAATATCATTCACGTAGACGGAAATGTAAATCCTATCCGCGATAAAGAGACTATTGATATCGAACTTCAGTTAAAAGACCTTGAAACAGTTGAAAAACGCCTTGAAAAGGTAAAAAGGGCGGCTAAAACAGGAAATAAAGAAGCACAGGTAGAAGAAGCTTTACTTGAAAGAATAAGACAAACTCTTCTTCAGGCAAAATCTGCCAGAACAGTGGAGCCTAAAAACCAGGATGAAATAGAATTAATGGAGAGTTTCCAGTTAATTACTACTAAACCGGTATTATATGTTTGTAATGTAGACGAAGGTGCTGCTGCTACTGGTAATGCTTATGTTGAGCAGGTAAGAGAGCTTGTTAAAGATGAAAATGCACAAATTATAGTATTGGCTGTAGGTACAGAAGCCGATATTACAGAGCTTGAAACCTATGAAGAGCGTCAAATGTTCCTTGAAGACCTTGGTCTTAAAGAACCGGGAGCTTCTGCATTAATACGTTCGGCTTATAAATTATTAAACCTGCAAACTTATTTTACTGCAGGAGTTAAAGAGGTTAGAGCCTGGACTATAAATGTTGGAGATACTGCTCCACAAGCTGCGGGAGTTATCCATACCGATTTTGAAAAAGGATTTATCCGTGCAGAAGTTATAGCTTATGATGATTATGTAACTTATGGTACAGAAGCTAAAGTAAAAGAAGCTGGTAAACTTCGTGTTGAAGGAAAAGAATATATCGTTAAAGATGGTGATGTAATGCATTTTAGATTTAACGTATAATCAGTACTAAGATCTAGTATTGAGGATTTATATAAAAAAGCCTGTTGAATAATATTCGGCAGGCTTTTATTTTTCAATACACTTTAAAATAAAATCAGCCCTTTCCTTTACACTTATTTTAGGAACTTCAATAATTTCATAACCATATTCCATATAGGTTGTCTTCATTAATTCGTATGTTCTCACAGCTTCTTCCCAGTCTTGTTTCCTTTCAGTATCGGTAACATATATTTCTCGCCAGGGAGGTAATAAAAACACCTTATTGTTATAACGGTATTTCCTCGCAGCCGTATCCTCTTCTGTAGAAATAGTTTCTCCTAGTACTTTAGAATAGCATAAAGTATCGGGTATTCCTCTGTCAAAAAAAGTTATAATATTAGGCTTAGCTAATTGATAATCTGTTATAGATTTCTCAAGCATTAATGCTTTATACTTAGTAGTGTTTTCCCACGGTAAAGCATTACCATTCATTTCCATTTGCTCTTTGATGATCTGCCGTGCTGCTTCAGGAATATAATTATACTCTCTGCTATTAAGCTCATTCAATAAGGTAGTTTTGCCAACACCGGGACCGCCGGTTATTACAAAAAAGTTTTGGGTGATGATTTTGTTATCAGCCATAGTTAAGCCTGTATTACAGAGATTCTATAAAATTCTTTGTAGCATTAAGAACAAGATCTGGTACTTCCTTATGCGGTGTATGTCCTATATCCTGAATTATATACTTTTCTGCCCTGCCTTTCACTTGTGCTATAGTTTTTTCAACCTGTTCCAATGTACTATATTCATCACATTCTCCCTGAATAAAGAGAAGAGGGCAGGAGATACCTTGTAAAAAGTGCTCAATATTCCAATTCTTAAAATCACTGCGAGTCCATGTTTCTGTCCATGCTTTAAAAAGATAATCTACTTTATCACCGTGGTATTTTTGCAGTCGTTGTGGCAGGTCGGTATTTTTATAAGCCTCTATTGCACTGTATATTCCTTGTAGCGTAACGTCTTCAACATAAATATGGGCTGCTTCACAAATAACTGCTTTAATATTATCCGGATATTTACTTGCGGTAAGCAATGCAATAGATCCCCCATCGCTATGTCCAAATAAAATAGCTTGATCTATATTCAGTTGCTGTAATAGCTCATTTAGCAGATCTGCTTCTAATTCAAGATAATTAACAGGTCTCTCGTAAGTTGGCATCGGATCGGAATTACCATAGCCTAAACGATCATAAATAAGAATATTACATTGTGTTGCTTTGGCAAGTTGTTCAGGGAGATATCTCCAAAGTTTTACACAACCTAATGAATCATGTAAAAATATGATAATTGGTCTGTTAGGGTAAATTATCTCAAGTTTTAGATAAAGTCTTTTCCTATTTATATTTATTAATGTATCTATTGAATTTTGTTTCATTTTTTAAATTAAATACTTCTCTATGCTATTTTTAATTTCCTTTAATCCTGTTCAATATTACTTGCATCAAAGCTTTTCCATCACGTTTTTGTTTGGGAACTTCCTGTGCTTTTAATTCTCCATTTTCATCTTTAAAAACATAACTAAAAGCAAATTGAGGATGCTTAGGATCGGTAGTAAGTAAACCAAAACGTAGGTCATTAAAATAGTATTGGTTGTTATTTTTAGTTACAATAAACCAGCCTTCACTAACTTTTTTTAAGGTTTCAAAATCAGGATTTCCGGTAAGTTGTTCAGAAAAAATAACATTTTTATCATAACGCTCAAAAGTGATAGGTTGGCTGTCAAATAATGAATAATCACCCAATAAATAAGCGTTATTTGTAGATACATTGGCATTCCATAAAACACAATTAAAAGCAGTTGGCTTTACAATAATGTCATTATAACTTATGTTTTGCTGCTCTAGCGTGTTTTTAAATTGTTCTAAAGCATAGAGTTTTAAAAAACAGGTCAGTATAAGATAAAAAGAGCTTATATATATACCCCGCCATACATGTTTTTTACGTAATTCAAAAGTGGGTTTGGGCCATGCTAAAATTAGTGAAATCAGTAACGGAAGCGTATACAAAGGATCGATAACAAAAATAGTTTTTAAGGCAATGCGGTCGGGTAGTGGCCAGAAAATTTGTGTGCCCCAAGAAGTGAACATATCCAATAGAACGTGTGTAAGCAAACACCAAAATACTAAAAGGCTTGCACTACGAAAACCGATTTTCCCTCGTTCTATTTTAGTAATAATCAAACCTAAAATAGGTGAAAGCAACACAAAAAACAATAATGAATGACTCAGTCCCCTGTGTATAGCCACACCATCAACCGGATTCAAAAATTGTCCAACTACAACATCTAAATCGGGAATCGTTCCTAAAATCGCACCATATAAAAACGTTTTGCGATGCAGCTTTTCACTTGCACACAATTCGGCTGTTGCAATTCCTAGAAGAATTTGGGTAAAAGAATCCATAAAGTTATTGTTGAATTACAAACTTAACCAGAAAATTTACAAAATGAATATAAAAAAACCTGTTCAATCAAATGAACAGGTTTAATATGTTTATGAAACAATAAGTTAGTCTTTATAAGATTCCTATTGTTTTCATATCCTTAAATTAGAAACGGTATCTAACACTTAAAGCGATATCCGGACCAAAATTATCTTCACGGAAATCATCACCAAAATAAAGTTCCGGTCTGATGTCTAATGCAACTTGTATTGGTACATCAAAGTTATATTCTATACCTAAATCACCAGCTAAAAACAAGAATGTTCCGCTGTCATCGCCGCCTTTAGCATATGGAGGTAAGTCATCACCAAATTCCCAAGTTCCGATACCACCACCAACTCCTGCATACCAGTTAAATCCTCCTTCAATATTCCATACCCATTGGTAAAGAGCCGCTAATTTCATAGCATCATAGTAATCAGAATTACGCCATCCTAAGTCAAATTCAAGCCTGTTTGCAGAGGAAAGCGATCTTTGATAAGAAATCTCCCCGCCAAAACCGTCATTGTCACCAAGGCGTAAACCAAGTGCATTTTTTCTGTCCTGTGCGTGTGAGCTAAATGCTAATCCGATTAGCAAAAAAGCAGATAACAATACTTTTTTCATAATGATTTATTGGGTTATTTATTTAACAAATATAAATCGTCCCCGTTGTAAGAATTCAACAATGTTAAAACTTTAACAGTTATGATTTTGTTAAAGAATTATTCTATGTTATAGTTTACAAGCGTTTCTTCCTGATGCTCAGTACCTGACTGTGGTATTGGTAATTGAAAATCAGGTAACGGAATTTCTTCCAAGCTATAAGTAATATCTGTTGTGGTATGAACAACACCTATATTTTGAGCATAATATTGAGTAGATGTAACTACATTTTGAGGCTTCATAATAGGATATTCGATAGGGAAGCCTGCCATACTTGCAGTAATTTCTAAGTTAAGTGTAATTTCTACAGGTTTAACATTAGTGTAATTTTCCTGTCCTGAGGCATAAGTAGCTAAATCAGCTTTTGCTTTAGAAGCAAGAGTATATTTAAATTTTATTAAAAACCCTTCAATTTCCTGTTCAAAAACTCCGCTAACAGTTCCTAATGACTCATTTGCTGAAGCATTTTGATTAAATATTACGAAATTCGATACAGAGATATCAAAAGGTAGATCTTCACTAAAATTTAGATTGGCTTTACCGGTAAGAAATATTTTACCATCAGAATGTCTTATACTATTATTATTAAGCGCATTTGAAAAGAATCCAAAAGGCTGCTCTTTAGTTTTTAATTTTTGAAAAGTGTTTCCATCAATAATAGTGTCTTTAGCAATGTATAATGAATCTCTTCCATCTGCCAAAGAGCTATCAACATCATATACCCAATAGTTTCCTATACCAGTAGGAAGAAAAGGATCACCAGGGGTACCATTGTTATCTCCATCATTGTTATCATCACTTGAACACGAAACAATAAAAATGCTTAAAAAAAGTAATAAATAGGTTTTTTTCATAATAGTTATATTTGGTTTGGTGCGCTAATATAACTAACTATTTTTAATTTATTTGCCAATAAGTAGTGTTGCTATCAATTGATTTCCTAATTTGGTTTCAAATTCAAAATAATCTTCTTCTTCAATTTTTTCAATTTCAGTATGGCGATATAATTTCCAACGCTTTTTATTGTATTCTAAAGCTGTAAGGTTTTCAATCCAGTCTCCCGAGTTTAAATAAGTAACGCTACCTTTTTTGTTTTCTTTTTTAGTAATGGTAGGTTCATGAATATGTCCACAAACAACATAATCATAATTATTTTCTATTGCCAGGTCGGATGCCGTGGTTTCAAAATCAGATATAAATTTGACAGCTTTTTTTACACTAGCTTTAATTTTTTTAGATAATGAATAAGGTTCTTTTCCCATTTTCATAAGTACCCAATTAATTAATCTGTTTAATAGTATTAGGTAATCATAACCTAAACCACCAAGCTTTGCTATCCATTTTGCATGTTGTACCGAACTATCAAAAACATCACCATGAAAAAACCAAGCTTTTTTCCCATCCAATTCCAAAACTACCTTATCAACGATAGAAAAATTACCCATAGATGTATCGCTGAATTTACGAAGCATTTCGTCGTGGTTTCCGGTTATATAATACACCTTAGTTCCTTTTGAGGCAAAATCAAGAAACTTTTTTACAACTTTTAAATGGCTTTTGGGAAAATAAGATTTCCTAAATTGCCATATGTCTATAATGTCACCATTTAAGATAAGTGTTTTAGGCTTAATGGTAGAGAGGTAATCCATTAATTCTTTGGCATGACAGCCGTAAGTGCCTAAATGTATGTCTGATAAGACTACGAGATCAACATTCCTTTTTTTCATTCAGGGTGTTTTTTCTTCTGCAAATTACCAATATAGTTGTGTTTATATGTTTATGTAATTGTTATTAAAATGTTTTGTTGTAAAAAAAATGCAAGTCTCTTCAATCAGTATTTATTTTAATAATAGGTAAGAAGGAATTACATTTGTTAAAAATATTATTTATGGCCGGAAATACTTTTGGAAAAATATTCACTCTAACCACTTTTGGAGAATCACACGGAGATGCTATAGGAGGAATAATTGATGGTTGTCCTCCCGGAATAACTTTAGATATAGAAGCAATACAAAAAGACCTTGACCGAAGAAAACCAGGGCAATCGTCTATTGTTACGCAAAGAAAAGAAAATGACGAGGTCCAGTTTCTTTCGGGTATTTTTGAAGGAAAAACAACAGGAACACCTATAGGGTTTATTGTACCGAATACAAATCAAAAATCAGACGATTACTCTCATATAAAAGATGCATACAGGCCTTCTCATGCAGATTATACTTATGACCAGAAATATGGTATAAGAGATTACAGAGGTGGAGGCAGAAGCTCTGCAAGAGAAACGATAAGCCGTGTAGTAGGTGGGGCAATTGCAAAACAAGTAATGCCTAACGTCGTTATTAATGCTTTTGTTTCTTCAGTTGGAGATATATTTATTGATAAACCTTACCAGGATTTAGATTTTTCACTTACCGAAAGTAATGCTGTTCGTTGTCCAGATTTAGTCACTGCTAAAAAAATGGAAGATTACATAAAACAAATTCGTAAAGAAGGGGATACAGTAGGAGGAACAATTACCTGCGTATTACAAAATGTTCCTGTTGGTTTAGGAGAGCCTGTATTCGATAAATTACATGCCGAGCTTGGAAAAGCAATGCTTTCTATAAATGCAGTTAAAGGTTTTGAATATGGAAGTGGATTTTGTGGTGCCAAAATGAAAGGCAGTGAACATAACGATTTGTTTAATACGGATGGTACAACAAAATCCAACCTTTCGGGTGGTATACAAGGAGGTATAAGTAATGGTATGGATATTTATTTTAGGGTAGCCTTTAAGCCTGTAGCCACAATTATGCAAAAACAAATTACAATAGATAATAAAGGTAATGAAGTAGAGATGTATGGTAAGGGTAGACATGACCCTTGTGTGGTGCCGCGTGCGGTGCCAATTGTAGAGGCCATGGCTGCATTGGTGTTGGCAGACTTTCATCTTTTAAATTTAAAGTAATTTTTATTGTTGTTATAAAAAATCAATTCATGCTAATTTTTGTTTTATTTAAGGTGAAATACCTGTAAAATCTTAAATATTACACAAAATTGTGAGGTGTTTAAATTTTTATTTTCTATTTTTGAAAAACAATTAAAAACTAGAATCATGAAAAAACAATTACTATTAGGTGCCATGTTACTTGGTACTTACTTTACATCATCAGCACAACAAATATTTTCAGTTGACTTCAGTGATTCAGCTGTATTGACTGACTGGTTATTTATAGATGCTGATGGAGACGAAGATGGATGGGGAGTTGATAATGCCGGTGCTCCAAAAACAGTTGAGCTTGGATTTACAGGAGGCTTAGCTTTATCGGCTTCTTATGATAACGATCTAGGCCCTTTAACACCAGATAATTCACTAGTTACACAGGCTTTTACGGTTCCTGCCAATGGAGCTACATTAACGTATAAAGTAGGTGCTTTAGATGACGAATTTTTCGCAGAACATTATGCTGTTTATGTTATAAATGCTGCTGACATAACAGAAGAATTGACTGTTGGTGAATTTCTTGCCTTATTAACTAATCCAAAACTGGAAGAAACTTTAACTACAGATCAAGCTACAGAAAAAACAGTAAGTTTAGCTGGTCATGAAGGACAAGATATACGTATTGTTTTCAGACATTTTGATGTAACTGATCAATTCATTTTTCTTCTTGATGATGTTGCTGTAAACACAGGACTTGCGGGTGTAGATGAAGTTTTAGCTTCAAAATTCTCTGTATTTCCTAATCCAGCAAACAATGTAATTAATATTTCTAATGCAGAAAATATTCTTGTAAACGGAGTGGAGATAGTAGATCTTAACGGACGTACAGTAAAATCAGTAAAATATGACGGTGTGGCTACAGCCGAAATTAATATTTCTGAGCTTTCTTCCGGTTTGTACATGATGAATGTATCTTCTGATAAAGGTATGACTACAAAAAAAATAATGAAAAACTAGTTAGTTTTCAACACATTACTACCAAACAGGCCTATAGGGCCTGTTTTTTTTTCTTAAATTTTCAAAAACAGTATTGCAAGTAATAAAACTTTTCCTATTTTTGGGAAAAATTAAAACTATTACCATCATGAAAAAACAATTACTTGTAGGAGCAATAATGCTTGCTTCTTTTTTTACTGCACAAGCGCAGGAATCTTATTCTTTCGAAGCATCTGAAAATTATACTGTAGGTGAAATCGATGGACAAAACGGCTGGACAGCTTCATTAGCTGAAATGGTTGTAGCTGCTGATGCTACTGCAACTAATGGCGCTAACGCATTAGTTGTTGGAACTACTGGTGAAGGTGTACCTGCTAATACTCAACGTCCAGGTGTTTTTAGCCCGTCATTTACTATTGCTGGAGATATAGAAGTTTCATTTGATATTAAACTTTCTGAAATTTCAGCTACTAGCGAAGAACTTGCAAGTTTTTTTGTTGCTACACAGGCTCCTACTCAACAAAAAGCTACTTCAAATATCGGTTTCTTTTCAACTGGTGAAGTTGGAGTTGTTGCAACTGGACAAGATGGCAATTTAAATTATTTTTTAGCTGGAACTGGTGAAGGAGCAGAATTTGAAAAATTAACTAGTGTTGCTAATCAATGGTACAGTGTACGTATGGTACATACTTTTTCTGGAACTCAGCCTCACCTTGAAGTATTTGTTGATGGTGTTTCAGTGTTTATAGGAGATCTTTGGGGTGCTACTGCTATTGAGCAACTTGTTATAACAACAGATAATCTTTCTAGCAATGCTACAGTTGATAATTTTAAAGTTATAGTTGCTGGTACAGCTGGAGTTAATGAAAATTTAATGTCTAAATTATCTGTATTCCCTAATCCTGCAAATGATGTAGTTAATGTAACTAACAACGAGAACATCCTTGTAAACGGTGTTGAAGTTGTAGATCTTAACGGTCGTACAGTTAAAACTGCTAAATTTGATGGTGTAGCTAATGCACAAATCAATGTTGCAGATCTTGCTTCAGGTATTTACATGATGACTGTATCTTCTGATAAAGGAACAATGACTAAAAAAATCGTAAAAAACTAATTACTAGTTTTATATAATATTTTAAAAGCCTCCACATTGTGGAGGCTTTTTTTATTAGTTTAATAATTTATATTATAATCTTTATAAAAACTTGGCTTGCATTTCAGGAGTAGGAATCATGCACTCATTTTTTTTACCATACCATTTATATCGGTTACGAGCTATGTAATCATATCCTTTATTACTAAGCCACTTTGGTAATATTGAGAAAATACTAATGAAAGAGTAAATACTATTAAGCTCGCGGGCAATTTTAAAAGCGGCCTCGGCTTTATAATAATAAGCATGTCCGGGCTGATATAGTATTATCGAATCTGTTTTTGAAATATCAAGGCCTATATGTTTTACTATTTCTTGCCCTAAATCAGATTGTAATGCTACAAATCTAAAAATATCATTTTCATCATGTTTAATGATAAATTGTACGGTAGTATCGCATAAATTGCAAACTCCGTCAAACAATATAATTTTTTTATCTTGAGGTAAATTTTCCATATAGAACTATTTCTTTTTAGCCTCTACCAACTCCAAAGACTCTAAATCTACTTTAGAAGTAAAAATACCATAATTTACAGTTGCTTTTTTCTTCTCAATAGCATCGAGAGTTCCTACGGCTTTACCGTCTAGCATTCTAACTCTGTCGCCAACCTTTAAAATTGCTTTAGGTTTATCAGCTTCCTGCTTTATGGCTTTAAGCTTCTTCTCTTTTTTCTCTACACGAATTTCTTCTACTTTTTCCTGAACTTCTGCAATTACCTGTTTTTGGATAACTTCTTTTTCTTTTTTCTCCTTAGGTGTAGCTTTTTTGCGTTTAGAATTTTCAATTTCAACGATCTTTAAAAACTCTCCGATGAGATCTTTTTTATTTTTAGTATTAAAATATTTTTCGCTCATATCATCCAACTTTTGTCCAATATAAATAAGACGTTGGTTAGCATCATATAATTCCTGATAGCTTTCCAGTTTTTGTTGAATCTTGGTATTGATGTTTTCCATCTTTTTACCTTCTTCACGAGCTTTTGTTTCCTCTTCTTTTAAAGTTTGTGAAGTCTTTTCCAACTTTGAGCGTTCTTTTTGAAGTGTAGCTATCGTTTTATCAAAACGAACTTTACTACCTTCAATTTTCTTTTTTGCACGATTTATTAATCCATATGGAATACCGTTTTTCTGAGCTACTTCAAAAGTAAAAGAACTACCTGCCTGGCCTAATATCAGTTTATACATGGGCTCAAGGGATTTCTCATCAAAAAGCATATTGGCATTCGTTGCAAAAGGTAGTTCGTTTGCTAATATTTTTAAATTTGTATAATGTGTTGTAATGATTCCAAAAGCTTCTCGATGATAAAACTCTTCAAGAAAAGTTTCCGCCAGTGCACCGCCTAATTCAGGATCAGAGCCTGTACCAAATTCATCAATCAAAAATAATGTTCGGTCATTACATTTCTTAAGAAAATAGTTCATGTTCTTAAGGCGGTAGCTATATGTACTTAAATGATTTTCAATAGATTGATTATCGCCTATATCTGTCATTATTCTATCAAACAAAAAAGTTTCGCTGCGTTCGTGTACAGGTATAAGTAAACCGCTTTGTAACATTAATTGCAGTAGTCCAATGGTTTTTAAGGTAATACTTTTACCTCCGGCATTAGGCCCTGAAATAACAATTATTCTATTCTCTTCGGTAAGTTCTATAGTTTGTGGGTACGTTATTTCTCCTTTTCGTTTGTTATTAGAGTATAGAATAGGATGGAAGGCATCTCTAAAAAATAACCTTTTTTCATCTGTTATATTGGGCAACAAGCCATTGATTCTTTTTGCATATTTTGCCTTACCAGATACTACATCAATATCAGTTAAAAAATCCTGATATTCTAATAGCAATGGTACATAGGGACGAATAATATTACTTAATTGTAGAAGTATTCGTTTTATCTCTTCTTTTTCCTCGTACTCGTAATTATTAAGCTCCCGTGAGTATTTAAGGGTTGCTTCAGGTTCTATATAAGCAATACTACCTGTTTTAGAGCTGCCAAGTATAGATCCTTTTACTTTTCTGCGATACATAGCCAATACAGCGAGTACTCTTCTGTTTTCAACAACACTTTCTTTAATATCATCCAGATAACCCATACCGTTATATTGGCTTAGAGCAGAGGTAAAACTTTGATTTATCTTAGCTTTTACCAAATTAATTTCTCTGCGGATATTTTGTAATTCCGGAGAGGCATCGTCTTTTATCTCACCATATTTATCAACAACTTTTTCAATATTTTTTAAAATCTCTTTAGTATATTCAACTTTTGCTGCCCTTGAATTTAAATTAGGGTAGTAATCATCAAATTTTTCAAGGAATTTTATAAGTGTATTTACTGTTTCCGATACGACGGCTATTTTTCTGAATGCAACGGATTCAAGGTAACTATCTTCGATCGATAAGAACTTGACTTCGTTTGTTATTGGTTCAAAGCCATGGTTAGGCAGGGCATTATTATTATCAAAAGACGAAACATATTCCGATGTCTGTAAAAGCGATTCCATTAAATCCTCTTTGTTTTTAAAAGGAGAAATAAGGAGTGCTTTTTCATGTCCGGGTACTGTAGTGCAACTCGAAGCAACAGCTTCAAGAACGGTATGGAACTCTAAGTCTTTTAAGGTTTTATCTGTAATACTGATCATTGTGGTTATAAAGCATATTTTATACAAAAATACTACATATTTGGCCGAATTAGATATTGTATATTAAAGTTTAAGTGGTCTTTATAATTCAATTATCATGCATTCGTTATATTTGCGAAAAAGAACAATATACATGCAGGTAAATATAGAATCGTCTTGGAGTGATGCCCTTTCATGGGAGTTTGAAAAAGTTTATTTTAAAGATCTTATTGAATTCGTTAAAAAAGAATACACAGAGCATACGTGTTATCCTCCCGGTAAAAAAATATTTTCTGCATTCGATCATTGTCCTTTTGATAAAGTAGAAGTAGTAATAATAGGGCAGGATCCCTATCATGGTCCGGGTCAGGCAAACGGATTATGCTTTTCTGTTAGCGATGGCATCCCTAATCCTCCTTCACTCCAAAATATATTTAGAGAAATACAAACAGATTTAGGTAGACCATTTCCTTCAACAGGTAATCTTGAACGTTGGGCAGACCAAGGTGTACTTTTATTAAATGCGTCGTTAACAGTACGAAAGGGTGAAGCAAATAGTCATCAGGGTAAAGGATGGGAAGTTTTTACAGATGCTGTTATCCAAAAGATATCTGATGAAAAGAAAGATGTCGTTTTTTTACTTTGGGGAGGTTCAGCCAAAAAGAAAGGAGCTCGTGTTGACAGAAATAAACATTTAGTTTTGGAGTCCGGACATCCTTCTCCATTAAGTGCTAATAAAGGACATTGGTTTGGAAATAAACATTTTAGTAAAACAAATGCTTTTTTGGCTGAAAAAGGTAAAAAACAAATAGACTGGTAAGATCTGTTAGTTGAAAGTTAATGCTCCCAGTATTTCTTCGCTCATAAAAGGTCCTCCCGGATAGGTAGCAGTATAATCAAGATTTAGCCATATCTGTCCACGTTCGTCAATATGATAGTGAACCTCTTTGCCACGGCTTTCCTGAACAAATAGTACTTCTTTAATAAGGTAATTGGCTGTTTCAAGGTCGGCCTTTGTGCCAACAAGCATTTCGGGGTATAAATGGCCGCCGGTATGTATTATTCTTGGTGTTCCGCCCACAGCGCGTATAGCTGCAGACATAAGTATAGCGTGATCATCACAATCGCCCGAAAAATGCTGAATAGATTCATCGGCAGCAGCAATATATTCTTTTCCTTTAGGGTCGTTTACATAATTCCATCGGTTTCTAATTTCTTTAAATACAGCAAAACATTGTATCATTAGTCTTTGCTCTCTATAACCTTTTACGTCTTTAAAGTGTTTAGTTGTAGCCATTAATGCAAAATTACGCACCTTAGGATTGTCATAATCTACGGCTGCAATGATCTTTGATTTATTAGGGAAAGGTAAAAGCTTGGAAATAATTATATCCTGTGGATTAGCATCATCTGCCATGGTGTAAACCATTGATCTATAATCTTCATATACAGCATTAAATCCGTATTTTCCAAATACCGACCCGTAAAGTAATGCTATAAGGTATAAAAAGATACATACTATAAGAATTGTTTTTAAAAGACGTAATACCAGTTGTATCGCTACAAGAAGTACTATGAAAATTAAAATCCTATCCAAATGAAAAGGCCATTTCGGGTCTATTAAATTTTGGTGGATAATAATAAATAAGGGAATTGCAATAAGGATATTCAGTGCAAAAATGATAATAGAATCCCACGGCTTCTTTATTTGAAGCTTAGTTTTTAGGTTTTTTAAAGAGGTGGAGTCCAGTTTTATCATTATGCATTAAATAAAACATATGTTTTATCCTGCCGAAGTTTCAAATGCAGTTTTCTTTTCTATTATATTAAGCTCAAACAATTGATCCTGTACTTTATCAAACGTTTTTTTATCCAGTTTCTTTTGCGACCATTCGGTTATTTTAAGCCATTCATTAATGTCATCTATTTTCTGGCTATATCTTTCGGATAATGTACGATCAATACTCGGAATTTCCTTAAAATCTTCTGTAGTTTGATTAATTATATCTAAAATCGTTCCAATAGCAGCGGCATTGTTTTTTAAAACTTCATTTCGAACAGCAATTACAAAACACGGCCATGGAGTAGGGCAGTCGTCAATTCTTCTGAATATGCCTTTATCTACGATAGGTTTTGTCATGAAGCGCTCCCACATAAAGTAATCGGCAAGACCTTCTGTCAAAGCCTCAACAGCACCGTCCAGGGTATTTATAATTTCAAATTTCAAGTTTTCTGTATTCCAGCCCTGGTTTTTAGCATTTACAAAAGCCATAAGGTGTGAACCCGATCCATAACGGCTAATAGCCACTTTACCATTTTCTACATCAGATAAAGTCTTATAATCAGAACCCGCTGCAACATGTATACCCCAAACCAATGGAGAATTTACATATACCTGAATAATTGTGCTTTCGTTTCCGGCAGCAATATCTTTAATGATGCCCTCAGTTAAAATAACGGCAATATCTGTTTGTCCGTCGCGAAGCATCTGGCATAGTTTCCCCGTGCCTTCAGGTACATCAGTCCATTTAAGATCTATACCCGCATCTTCAAATTCCCCATTTTCAAGACATAAATGCCAAGGTAGATTAAAATGCTCCGGAACGCCTGCTATTTTTATTGGTATCATTTGTAAATTCTAATTAAAGGATAAAGGTAATAAGAGAAAATTTAATATGTATAATGATTTATGATATAGAGACAAAAAAATCCCTAAAACAATATTTTATATGTTTTAGGGATTTAGGATTGGAATTGTAGAATTTATATTCTTTCCAGTTGGTAGTCTTTTTTCATCGTATTATAATTTACAAAATGCTCATGCCAGGATAATGCTTCTTCAAGTAAATGCGGTGTTTGTCCGCCTCTTTCACAAGCACGGATAAAGTAACTTTTAAGTGCTTCTTTATAATCAGGGTGAGCGCAGTTTTCAATAATGACTTTAGCCCTTTCACGAGGTGCTAATCCTCTTAGATCTGCAAGACCCTGATCGGTAACTAAAATGTCTACATCGTGTTCAGTATGATCTGTATGTGATACCATTGGTAACACATGCGATATACTATTTTCAGGCTTGGAAGCCGATTGTGTTACAAATATGCTCAGATAAGCATTTCGGGCAAAATCACCAGATCCGCCAATACCATTCATCATTTTAGTACCACTAATGTGTGTTGAATTTACGTTCCCATATATATCGAATTCAATAGCAGTATTTATAGCAATAACGCCGAGTCTTCTAATTACTTCGGGAGAATTACTTATGTTTTGAGGACGTAAAACGATTTTATCTTTATAGAAATCGAAATTTTCAAGTAATTTTTTATAACAGCCATTTGAAACCGTAATGGAAGATGCAGATGCGAAATCCATTTTACCATTATCAATCAGTTCAAAAGTACTGTCCTGTAATACTTCAGAATACATGATAAGATTCTTGAAATTACCTTTAGATAGTCCTGAAAGCACAGCATTTGCTACTTTTCCAATCCCTGCCTGAAGTGGCATTAAGGATTTTGTAAGTCTCCCGGCTTCAATTTCTTTTTCAAAAAACTTCACCAAATGACTGGCAATAGCTGTTGTTTTCTCGTCAGGAGCTGTTACCTCGGCAGGACTATCAGGAAGTTCCGTGAATACTATTCCGGCTACTTTTTCAGGATCTATGGTGATATATCCCTTACCTATACGTGTATCGGGCTTAACGATTGGAATTATTTTCCTGTTGGGATATTCACCTGGTAAAAATATATCATGAATTCCTATAAACGTTTGGGGAACGGAAGTGTTTATTTCAATAATGATTTTCTTTGAAAGCTGTGCGAATGTAACTGAATTACCGATTGATGTAGTAGGGATGATATTTCCATTTTTATCAATTCCCGAAGCTTCAATAACAGCGTAATCCATGGCGGGTATATGATCATTAGCGAGCAATTCGGCAGTTTCGCTAAGATGCTGATCTATAAATAAAATAGAGCCATTATTTATTTCTTTCCTTAAAATAGGATCTACCTGAAAAGGCATTCTTTTATATAAGGCACGAGCACTGGCCAGATCACTATCGGTTGTATGTCCTAATGATGCGCCGGTAATAAGAGTAACAGCAATATTTTCGTTTTGTGCTCTTACAGCAAATGCGGGTAGTACAGCTTTGCTGTCGCCTGCTTTTGTAAAACCACTGGAACCAATGGTCATTCCGTTTTTAAATAGTAAGGCTGCCTGAACGGCTGTTATAATTTTGTCTTTATAATTTTCAAACTGAATTCTTTCCAAAGTTTATAATTTTAGTAAAAAATGATAACCTTTATTTAACAGCTGTTAATTAATCGATTATTATTTTAAATATTATATAGCAATTTTACGAAAACGTTTGATTGGCATACGATCAATAAAAGTCAAAAAAATATTCATTTAAGACAGAACGCGAGCTATTGTGCTTAGTCCAAGAACTATCCACCAACTCTTTTGATTTTGTAACCTTCTTTAGTTAGGAAATCCATTATTTTATCTCTGAAATTTCCTTGTATAATTATTTCACCATCTTTAGCCGATCCGCCAACACCGCACAATGTCTTTAATTGCTTGGCAACCGCTTTAAGATCATCGTCACTGCCTTCATATCCTTTAATAATAGTTGCAACTTTACCGCCACGATTTTTCTTATCAAGGTGAGCTTCCAATTTCTGTTGATTGTTGGGAAGGGTTTCTTGCTGCTCATCATCGCTTTCTAATTCAAAATCTTTATTGGTAGAAAAAACAAATCCACCTAAATCGTCTAAACTGCTTAATTTCTTTGCCATAGTATATTACTTATAAAACAATAAAGACATTAAGCTATTACACTCAATGCCTTTATTATGGTATAAATTTATAAATTATTTTTTAATCAGCCCTAATTCTACAAGGCGTTCATAAAGAAAATCACCAGCGGTAATATCATCATATTGTTTAGGCTGAGACTCAGTAATACAATTCTCCAGGCAATCCAGTTTCATTTCCGCAACAGGATGCATAAAAAATGGGATAGAGTATCTGGATGTACTCCATAATTCCCTTGGAGGATTAACAACCCTATGAATAGTAGATTTAAGTTTGTTATTGGTGTGACGAGAAAGCATATCGCCAACATTTATTACCAGTTCATCAGACTCTGCAATGGCATCAATCCATTCGCCGATATGGTTTTGCACCTGTAAACCACGACCCTGAGCTCCCATTAGAAGGGTGATCAGATTAATGTCGCCATGTGCGGCGGCTCTTACAGCATCTTTAGGCTCATTAGTAATTGGAGGGTAATGAATAGGGCGTAGTATGCTATTGCCTTCGTTTACGTAATTATCAAAGTAAAACTCATCTAAGCCAAGGTAAATTGCCAATGCGCGCAATACATAAACACCCGTTTTTTCGAGCATTTTATAGGCTTCTTTACCTGTTGTATTAAAGCTAGCTAGTTCATTAACAGTTACATTATTATGGTAATGTGGATTCCCTTGATATTTTGAATCTTCCGTAAGGTATTGCCCAAAATGCCAAAATTCTTTAAGGTCTCCCTGTGTATGGCCTTTAGCTTTTTCTTTACCAAAAGAAACATAGCCGCGTTGGCCTCCAATCCCCGGTATTTCATATTTTTCTTTAACCTCATTAGGAAGAGTAAAGAAGTTTTTCACTTCACTATATAAGTTTTCTACCAAAGCCTCATCAAGAAAATGACCTTTTAAAGCTACAAAACCAATGTCTTCGTAGGCTTTACCAATTTTATCAACAAATTTTTGCTTTCGTATAGGGTCATCAGAGAGGAAATCGTGTAAGTTTACACTAGGAATATTTTGCATATAAAGTATTGCGGTTATAATGAGTAAACGGGCTTAAAGCCTTGTAAATACAAAGGTATAGAATAATTATATTCCTTATAAGGTTAAGTTATTAACACATTAAAAGGAAACATTAAGTTATAGTAAATTTATTTCTATAACAATTATAATGCAATCTGTTATTTTATTACTTTTGGATGCGTTTAATAATGATTATTCAAAAATCACCATGAATTTCGACAGAAAACAATTATCCAACGAACAATTACTTGATTTATATAAGAAATTAATAAAGCCAAGGCTGATAGAGGAGAAAATGCTTATCCTTATACGCCAGGGCAAAGTATCTAAATGGTTTTCAGGTATAGGCCAGGAAGCAATATCAGTAGGGGTAACCGCTGTTTTAGATAAAGATGAGTACATCCTCCCAATGCACCGTAACCTTGGTGTATTTACAGGAAGGGATATTCCACTTTCAAGACTATTTTCACAATGGCAGGGAAAAGCCAATGGTTTTACCAAAGGTCGCGACCGCTCTTTCCACTTTGGGACACAGGAATATAAGATCATCGGGATGATATCTCACCTTGGTCCGCAATTAGGTGTTGCTGATGGAATTGCTCTAGCAAACAGGCTTAGTAATAATAAAAAGGTTACAGCTGTATTTACAGGCGAAGGAGCTACCAGTGAAGGAGATTTCCATGAGGCGCTTAATATTGCTGCTGTTTGGGAACTTCCGGTGTTGTTTATTGTAGAAAATAATGGTTACGGACTATCTACACCAACCAATGAACAATACCGTTGCGAAAACCTTGCCGATAAAGGTGTAGGTTACGGGATGGAATCTCATATTATCGACGGTAATAATATCCTTGAAGTATTTACTAAACTTACAGATATAGTTGCTTCACTTCGTGAAAACCCACGTCCTGTTTTATTGGAATTTAAAACATTCAGGATGAGAGGACATGAAGAGGCTAGTGGAACAAAATACGTTCCGCAAGAACTTATGGATATGTGGGCGATTAAAGATCCGGTAGACAATTACAGGAATTACCTTAAGGCGGAAGGGGTACTTACAGAAGAGTATGATACCGAACTTCGTGCTGAATTGAAAAAGGAAATAGATGAGAATTATCAAAAAGCCTCAAACGAACCTGCTATTGAAGCAAGTTTAAGTGAAGAATTAAATGATGTTTATAAACCGTATCAATATGAGGAAGTTAATCCTAGCGATAAGATTGATAACGTTCGTATGATCGATGCAATTTCACAAGGACTTAAGCAATCTATGGAGCGTCACGAGAATCTTGTGATAATGGGGCAGGACATTGCCGAATATGGTGGAGCATTTAAAATTACAGATGGTTTTGTAGCAGCATTTGGTAAAGACCGTGTGCGTAATACACCTATTTGTGAATCTGCTATAGTCTCTGCCGGAATGGGATTATCTATCAATGGATATAAGTCGGTTATCGAAATGCAATTTGCCGATTTCGTTTCAACAGGTTTTAACCCAATTGTAAATTATCTTGCAAAAGTGCATTACAGATGGCAGGAAAATGCCGATGTTGTAGTGCGTATGCCTTGTGGGGCAGGAGTACAGGCAGGTCCTTTTCACTCTCAAACTAACGAAGCATGGTTTACTAAGACACCCGGACTTAAAGTGGTTTATCCTGCTTTCCCGTACGATGCAAAAGGACTTTTGGCGACAGCTATAAACGACCCTAATCCGGTTATGTTCTTTGAACATAAAGCTTTATACAGAAGTATTTACCAGGATGTTCCTGCAGATTATTACACTATTCCTTTTGGAAAAGCAGCTTTATTAAGAGAAGGTAATAACATTACTGTAATATCATTTGGAGCCGGTGTACATTGGGCACTTGAAACATTAGATAAAAATCCGGAGATTAAAGCAGACCTTTTAGATTTACGTTCTTTACAGCCGCTAGATACTGAAGCTATATACGCATCAGTTAAGAAAACAGGTAAAGTAATCATTCTTCAGGAAGATTCTTTATTTGGGGGTATCGCCAGCGATATATCGGCTATGATAATGGAAAACTGCTTTGAATATCTTGATGCCCCTGTAAAACGCGTAGGCAGCCTTGAGAGCGCAATACCGTTTACTAAGGCATTGGAAGATCAATATTTGCCAAAACAACGTTTTGAAGCTGCATTAGCAGATTTAGCAGCGTATTAAGATAATAGTATAGTTTGTTAAAAGGTCATACTTAACTCGTTTAAGTGTGGCCTTTTTTATTGAGTATCCTCAATGGTGCTATAAATAAAATCATTAGTAAATGCTTTAACCGAAGTAGCGTTTTTCTTAACTTTGAGATATGAGAACATCCAAAATATTTGTCACGGTTGATACTGTGATATTCAAAAAAAGAGCTTCCGATTATCATATACTTTTTATCAAACGAAAAAACGATCCTTTTAAAGGAAAATGGGCTTTACCTGGTGGTTTTGTAGATGAAAATGAAGATTTACCGGATGCAGCGAATCGTGAACTTTTTGAAGAAACCAGAGTTAAAGTAGCCAGACTGGAACAGCTTGGTGCTTTTGGTAAACCTGGTCGTGATCCCAGGCAACATGTAGTATCTATAGCGTTTACTGGATTTGCAGAAGAAGATACCAATGCTATAGCTGCAGATGATGCTGATGAAGCAAAATGGTTTTCGATAAAAGCACTTCCGGAATTGGCATTCGATCACGTAGAAATAGTAAAGCTAGCATTAGACAAACACAAATTATGAGATTTCACACAAGAAAATGGGTAAAACCGGAGGATTTGAACCCTAACGGGACATTATTTGGAGGTAAATTATTAGCATGGATAGATGAAGAGGCGGCTCTTTATTCTATAATACAGCTCGAAAATCAAAGAGTTGTTACAAAGCATATGTCTGAGATCAATTTTATGAGTTCGGCTAAACAGGGTGATATTATTGAGATAGGTATTGATGTAGTACGTTTTGGTACAACTTCAATTGTTCTTAAGTCAGAAGTACGTAATAAAATGACTCAGGAAAAGATTATCACTGTAGATAATATTACAATGGTAAACCTGGACAGTTTTGGGAGACCATCGGCACACGGAAAAACTAAAATAGAATATGTAAAAGACAGGATTCTTAAACCTTAATTTTCTATATACCCTTTACCAGTTGGCAATTCAAATATTTCCAGATCGAAATAAGCTACAGAGGCTATAATATGGTCAAAAATATCGGCCATTATGTATTCGTAGTTAATCCAGCGCTTATCGGTAGTGAATACATAAACCTCAATTGGTATTCCTTTTTCCGTAGGCTGTAAGTGACGACACATAATAGTCATATTCTTATTAACTCCTGGGTGAGTTTCAATATAGCTATTAATATATTTACGGAAAAGTCCTAGATTAGTAAGGTTTCGCCCGTTAATCGATAATGACTTATCAACATTATTCAATGCATTGTATTTTTCTATATCAGCCTGCCGATTTTCTAAATAAGATGATATCAATTGAATCTTTTTAAGATCCTGCATTTCCTCTTTATGGATAAATCTGACAGTATTGGCTTTTATAAGTATATGTCTTTTTATACGTCTTCCGGCAGATTGTTGCATACCTCTCCAGTTCTTAAAAGAATCTGATATAAGGCTATAGGTCGGAATCGTTGTGTTGGTATTGTCGAAGTTACGAACCTTAACAGTTGCAAGGTTAATTTCTATAACATCACCGTCAGCACCATATTTTTCGATAGTAATCCAGTCACCAATACGTACAATATCATTTACAGTAACTTGGATACTTGCAACAAAACCTAAAATTGTGTCTCTGAAAATAAGCACAATAATAGCTGAAATTGCTCCAAATGTTCCTAACATCTTTGCCAGGCTTGTGTCGAAAAGAATTAATACAATAGCCGTAATACCAAATATCCATAGTATTATCATGATAACCTGTACATAGCTATCTATGGGCTTATCATTGTAATCAGGCTGTTGTTTTAAATAATCACGTATTGCATTAAAAATACTTCGGATGATCCAGAGGCTTAGGGTAATAATAAAAATTGTTATGCCTTTTGAGAAAATATATTCCCAATACACAAAATCCTTAAGAGCTACCGGTATTGTTTTATAAATAAAATATAACGGAATTAAATGGGCTACATATTTAGAAGTTTTATTCTCTACCAGTAAATCGTCAAAAGTGGTTTTAGTCTTTTTAGCAATTATGGCAAGCGCAAGAATAATTATTTTTTTAAATACTCTGTCTAAAATATAGGCAACCACAGCTATTACCAGCAAATTCACGATAAGGTTACCGTAAATTGCTGATACATGTCCTAGTTTAAGCCCTCGTAATAGCTTGTATGCCCAATTAAATATTTCCATTTAAAGATTTTCGGAATTCTTATATTCTTCGCCTCTAAAATATTTCCATTCCATATAAAAAGTACCAAACGGAGGTATAGATGCTAAACAGATGATCAAATATTTTTTAAATGACCATTTTAGCTCAAATTTAAGCATAGTAGCCATAATAATATAAACTGTAAACAATAATCCGTGTGCCATACCTGTAACACGAACATATTCGGGCATATCATAAATGTACTTAAGTGGCATTGCGATAAAAAACAAAACAAGTGCCGATATACCTTCTAAGGTAGCAATAATCTTAAATAAACGTATCATAAAAGTAGGAAATTAAATTTAGCCGCAAAGGTAGGGAATAGGTAATTTGAAAAGAAGTAAAAACCACGCAATTCTTGGTTATAATAAATAAAAAAGCCGTTTGTTACCAAACAGCTTTCAATAATATGATATATTTAAAAATACTAAAATGCTAAAAACGCTTTATTGTATTCTTTAAGATCTAAAAGATTGTTTTTATGGCTAAGGTCGCTAAACAATGATATAAGGTACTCAAGGCTCTCCATGTTATTCTCTGTACCTCCTTCATTGTTATCTTTAACCAACTCTGTTTCCTCATCTACAGGTTCATCATCAGGTATTGCGATAAGAAAAGCTCCGTTAGCTTCCAGGTGCTCGTATGTAAGGCGAATAGCCTTAGTAAGTACCGGGTTTTGCTCTTCAAGGGAATATTCGCGTAATTTTTTCAGATCGGCAATTAATGTTTCTGCTTCAAAACCTTTTTTAAAAAGGTCTAGCTGTATTTTGTTGATCAGTTTTTGTGCACTCGGATTTTCCACAGTAAAAGTTTATTTAGTTTTGACTTTGTTTAAAGGATTGCAAAAATACTATTTTATATAATTTTTCCACATTCTTTTTTACATTTTATTGCTGATGGTAAAATTAAGCTTTATTTTTGGATGCCATGAGTAAACGCGACCTTAAAAAATACCTTGCTTCATTACCTAAAGATGAATTACAGGAACAGTTATTATCACTCTATGATAAATTTAGTGATGTAAAGGCATATTATGATTTTGTATTTAATCCAAAAGAAGAGAAACTGGAACAGGAAGCAAAGATCAAAATTGCAAACGAATACTTTCCAATAAAAGGCAAACGTCCAAAATTACGTAGATCTACTGCTCAAAAATATATTAAACATTTTCTTTCATTAGGAGTAGATCCTTATATTGTTGCCGATGTGATGCTATTTAATATAGAAACGGCCCAAAAATATTCTGCAAAGCGTGAATTCAGTAATTCATCATTCTATAAGAGTATCCTTAATTCCTATAAACAAGCAGTAGATTATATTGTTATAAACGGAATATCGGTTGATTTTAAACCTCGCTTGTTAACTATTCACGACCAAACTTTTAAACAGCAATGGGAAAACAAAAAAGAGTTTGAAAGGATTTATGATAATTTTGAATAACTCAAAACAATTCGGTCTGTACATCAATAACATGGTAACCTTCTTTTAGTTTTCCAATTCTAAATAAATTGACCTTTTCGTGAGCCAGACGTGTTGGTTCCGGGATTCGATGTTTTAAAATGCATGGTCTCATTAATTCCAAACTATCGTTTACAGATACTTTATGCCCAGGCGAAATATATACGGGTTTAACGCCGTCTTTAGTTCGTAAAACAAAACCAATATGTTCCCCCTGGCTTATAATTGGACTATCATTATATTTTTCAAGACCTAGAGGTTTGTAATCTCCATATAACATATTTTTAGCACAACCAATGGAAGGATGGTCGGTAAGTACTCCAAAATGTGAAGCAATACCCATACGGCGGGGGTGAGTAATGCCCTGTCCATCCAAAATCATTAAATCAGGTTTTTCTGGAATTTGATTCCATGCCTGTAATAGAGCAGGAACTTCGCGAAAACCAAGATAACCAGGTATGTAAGGAAATGTTGTTTTAGCAATAACCAGCGAGTAGGAGAGCGGTACCATTTGTGGATAACTTAAAACAACAATACCGGCATATACAATATCTGTATCTTTATTATGCGAGATGTCTCCACCTGCAATAGTAGTTATAACGTTGTTTTGGGTTATTAATGACACTTTATCACGTAGTTCATTTTGAATATTTGTCGCATCAATAAGCGAAATACCATCATAGTTTAGCATATATCCTCCTTCGTTGAATTTCAAATTTAAGAATTAAACCTCTGGTTTTCTGAGGTATTTAACTAATGTTTTATTAAATTTTAATATACAAATAAGAATTATGATTTTCTATGCAAATAAGTGCGTTTAATTATTATATTTTTGACGATTATCAAAACTGCATGGAAAGAGAAGACGATGTTGAGGACAGAAAAGAGCTGTACCACTACCAAAAAGAGGATATTGACGCTATATTTGAGAAGTTTGAAGGCAAGCCGGATAACTTTCATTTATTATATCAGCTCCCTACTGGAGGTGGTAAGACCGTTATATTTTCTGAGATTGCCCGACGTTATATTGAAAAATACCAACGAAAAGTACTTGTATTAACCCATAGGATTGAACTTAGCAAGCAAACTTCAAAAATGCTTAAAAGCTTTGGGGTAAAAAATACAATTATTGATAGCAGCCTTAAAGATCTGCCTTATAATAATGATTATTCATGTTATGTGGCAATGGTTGAAACGCTAAATAATCGTCTTAAAGATAAAAAATTCCATATGGATTATGTGGGATTGGTTATTGTTGATGAGGCGCATTATAACTCTTTCCGTAAGCTATTTACTTATTTTAAAAACTCAATTTTTCTTGGAGTAACAGCTACACCGCTAAGTTCTAATGTAGAACTTCCAATGTATGAGACCTATAGTGAGCTGATTGTAGGAGAACCTATTCAGTCATTAATAGATAAAAGCTATTTGGCAAAAGCTGTAATGTTTGGTTATGATGTAGAGTTAACCTCGCTTAAGCTGGGTATTAATGGCGACTATACAGTAGGTTCGTCAGATGAATTGTATTCCCGAACTGCAATGCAGGATTTACTTTTACAGTCATACGAATCTAGAGCTAAAGGTAAAAAGACACTTATATTCAATAATGGTATTGTAACATCTGTTTATGTTTACGAAACATTTAAAGCTGCTGGATTACCAATAAAACATCTTGATAATAAAACACCTGATATTGAGCGAAAAAAGATATTAAGCTGGTTTAAAAAAACACCTGATGCAATTTTAACCTCGGTTTCTATTTTAACCACTGGTTTTGATGAACCGACAGTTGAAGCCATTATTCTTAATAGGGCAACACGTTCGCTTACTCTTTATTTCCAGATGATTGGCCGTGGATCACGTAAGTTACCCGAGAAAGATATTTTTACTGTAATCGATTTAGGTAATAATGCTCAACGTTTTGGTTTATGGAATGATCCGATAGACTGGCAATATATATTTCGTCATCCGGAACAGTTCTTAGAAAACATTCGTACCGATGCTGAAATTGAAAGCTATCATATATATGAAATGCCTGAAGAAGTACGTGCGAAATTTTCAAAAAGCCTTAATGTAACTTTTGATGTGGAAGAGGAGTATAAACAAGCAATGGATCTACAATTAAGACCAAAGACTGTTATCGAAAAGTCTATTCATCAACATGCAGTAATGTGCATTGAGAATACTGAGAGTATATCTGAAGCCCGAAAATTAGCAAAAATACTTGATCCTGACATTGAATACCGTGTAAAGCAATATTCTAAATTTTTAGCAAAAACAACAAAAAATTACAGGGAATGGTTGATTGAAGATTATAAAAACAGACTTACAGTAATGATTGGCAGTCTTTTTATTAAATATCAGCTTGATGACGATGAAGAACCTGAGGAAGACACTATTGAACTAAAAAAACTCTAATTAATGAGGTTTGTGTTAAAGTTTAAATTGCAACTACCACAACATCAAGCAATCAGAGGTTATAGGTTAATTTTAACCATAATTTGACACAATGTTATATGGTAATTACAATTTAAGTAACTAACTTAGAGACAAGATAAAAAAGCGTATAACTCGTAAAATATATAGATCATGGAACGTATAATTACACAACCGGCCAGGGCTAGCGAGCTTAATGTACTTTCTTATGAAAAAGCAGCCGCGGGATTTTCGGATGAGATTGAAAAAGAAGAGGAGCTTTCGTGTAGTTTACTTCTTAAAAACCTTTTAATGAATAATTTAAAGCTTCTTAATTTCAATGAAATAAGAGCCATTTTGTTATTTTAAACAATAACAGCATTATTCTTAAATTTTAAATATATCCCCAATATCAATAGTATTGGGGATTTTTAATAAAACATAAATCCCTAAAAATCTATATATCTACATTAAAAGCAACTTAGGGATTCTGAGTTAAATTTTATATTTTAAGAATATTATTTGTAAATATTTATTTACAAATAGATAAGAATAGAATTATTGTTAAATTTAATATTAAAATACTGAATAATCCTGGTGTAAATAATTGTTTTTTTTTCTTAAAATCCAAATTTCAACTTTATCTTTGTATTATAAAAGTTTATGAGGTTATCTTCAATATTGTAATCCCCATAACTTTTTTAAAAACGGCCCTTATTATAATAATTATATTTTCCATACAGGTACTGGTGTTAAACTTGTACCTGTATTTTTTTGAGACTTAATAAAAAAATCCCTTCTTAAAAGAAGGGATCGTAAATTGTATTTGAGGAAATACTAATATTTACCGCTTAATAATGCACCACCCATTGGTACTTTTGTGTCAAGGCCAAGTTTTTTAAGCATTTCATAGGTTGTACAAACAGCAGCCGAAGTTACAGGAATACCAATTTCTTTCTCAATAGCATCAATAGCTTCAAGTGATGGCATTTGTACACAGGCAGATACTACAAGTACATCAACGCCTTCAAGGTTAAGACGCTTATAAATCTCCAATAAGTTTTGAGGATCTTGTGCAGCAACTTCCAGATTATCCGCAATTTCTAACGCTACAAAGTCTACGACTTCAAATCCCTGATGTTCGATATAATCAACTACCAACTGGGTTAGTGGTTTCATATATGGGGTAATAACAGCTACTTTTTTTGCGCCTAATACTTTTAGTCCATTTATTAATGCTCCTGCACTGGTAACAATAGGAGTAGGAGCATCGTTTTTAACCGTTTCTTCGTGCAGGTTGGTTTCAGATACACAATGGTAACCGCGCCCCATGCTCATAATGGCAACAAGGCAGGCATATCCCATGACATCTACACGCGCATCGGATAATTCCTGCGCACACTTAAGACTCATAGCGTCCATAGCTTCCAATTCTTCTTTGGTCACTTTCTTCATACGCATACGGCTTGAATGGAAAGTGAAACGTTCCGGAGATATGGTTTCACGAGAGCGTAATAATGCCGGGATCTCGGTTTCCATCGTTATGTTAGAACTTGGTACGATCTGGCCTATTCTATATGTTTTCTTAGTCATTTTATTCCTATTTCAATAGTCTGTAATATCTCTTTTTATACTTCTTCTGAATCTACAATGGTATTTCTTAGTGTACCAATTCCTTCAACCGTTGCTTCTACAACATCGCCAGGCCACATAAATTCCTGTGGATCTCTTCCGGCACCAACGCCTGCAGGTGTTCCCGTAGCAATAATATCACCTTCTTCTAGTGTAAATACTGTGCTTAGATCGTGAATAAGATCTGCTATATTGAAAAGCATGAACTTAGTATTCGAATTTTGTTTCTCAACACCATTTACAGTAAGACGAAGATTCAGATTATGTGGATCAGCTATTTCGTCACGAGTAACCAAAACCGGACCCATCGGAGCAAAAGTATCCTGTCCTTTAGAAACGATCCATTGCCCTGAACGACGGCAATCACGTGCACTAATATCGTTTATTACGGTATAACCATATACATGATCCATAGCCTTGGTTTTAGGGATATTTTTTCCTCCTTTTCCAAGAATTACAGCAAGTTCCACTTCATAATCAAGCTGTTGGGTTATCTTTTGATTGTGGATGATATTTGTATTCGTTCCCGTTACCGTTGTAGGGGGTTTTGAAAAGATAACTGGTTGCTGTGGCAAATCTTTAGAAGTATCTAAAGTACGAGCCGATTCTGCAACGTGTTCTGTATAATTTAATCCAATCCCAAATATGTTTTTACGAGGTTTAGGTATTGGAGCCATTAACGTTGCATTCACTAACGGTATAGAACATTCTTCCAGTTGTTCTTTAGTAGCTGTATTTATTAGAGTTGTTGCTTTATTAATACCATCAGTACCCATATCAATAAATTCAAGCATAGTATTAGGCAGCGGACTGCTTTTAATATGGCCTAATTTTTCTGCATCAATAATTATTTCTCCCTCAATGAATCCGAGACGGGCAGGCGTATGGTTTATTCTGTATGTAACTAATTTCATTATATGTGTTTGTTATTGTATTATAGTTTGATTTCCATCTGGGTGTGCCATTTCCTGGTACAGACCTAATGAAGTGATTACCGGAAGATCATTGAAGGAAAACAAGCATGCATCTTCAGTTTCCGATAAATTTACATGTTCGTGGTAAGCCCATGAAGGGACACAGAAAATATCACGCTCTTTCCAGTCAAAACGTTTCCCGGCTATGATAGAATATCCATGACCTTTAGCGCATTGGTATACAAATGAACCTGTATGCCTATGAGCTTTGGTATGCTCGCCTGCACGTAACAATTGGATACTGGCACCCATAGTCTGCATTACATGGCCACCTGTTACAGGATTGGTATAATGCATTAATACACCATCATATGGTGAACCTTCATTAACCTTAGCCGCTTCAAGCAGGGCAGGGTATACCTGTTTCCATGAATATTTAAAAAGAGGGGAGTAAGGTTTATCCCATTCCTTATCAGCAGGAACCAGTCCGGCTCCTCCATAAGTAAGTGGAGAATAATTTACAGGTGCTGTTAAAGGTTGTTTACCATCATATACAGCATAATCATTTGCTTCAAGCGCATTTATAAGCGGAATATCAAGACCATCCTGCCATATACATGTTTTACCTCCGGCTTCTACACCATGTTCGTGCCACGTGCTGTTTGGAGTAATGACAAAGTCATTAACCTCAAGCATAATTTTATTTCCATCAACTACAGTATAGCCACCTTCGCCTTCCATTATAAAACGTAGGGCAGAAGCTTTATGACGGTGTGCCGATGTACTTTCGCCCGGGCGTGTAACCTGAATACCTGTGTATAGCCAACCAACAGCCGCGCTAACATCCCTGCGTTTATCATTTACAAGATAAACAACACGTCGACCCGCCTGTTCTGGCGTAACCAACTCAGATGATTTAAGAACCAATTCACGTAATTGTTCATATTTCCAGAGCATTGGTATTGATGATGTTCTTGGTTCCCAAGGTTCAATGTCGTTGGCAACAGTCCATAAAGCACCGGCACCAAGAGCTTCTAATTCTTTGTAATAGGCTTCTAATTCGGGCGTATCCTGCACTCTTGCACGACCTAATACACTATCGTCATGTTTTGCTTCCATCTATAGTTCTTTTTGTGATCCTTCTTCGTTATCGATAAAGGTAATATTTTTTCGAGGAGCAGTATTTACACGTAAATCAAAAATATCAAAACGGTTATAATGTCCTAATATATCATGCATTTGCTTAGGTTGTATGCATTTAGAAAGATCGATATCAGCATACACAATTCCTTCCTTGTCAATTAACGGCTCTCCAATTACGGCACCATTCGGACCAATAATTCCAGAAAATGCACTGTTTTTACGGGTAAGTAACTCTTCCGCATTAGGTACATCCTGTTTCATAATATCAATAATCTCTTTTGTAATAGTAGAGCAGGATACTATTGTAAACAGTTTTCCTTCAAAGGAGTGTGCTGCAGCCCTTATTTTAATAGCTTCTGCCATATTATAATCAGGAGGGGCAACAGGAAGTGATATGTAGTTGGCAATATGTATAAGTTCTCCTTGTGTAAGCAGTGTAAAACGTGCTAACGTGTTGGTGTTCTCACCACAAGCTAAAGTACCTATAGGGCCAATTTCAGTATTATATACTTTAAGAGATGATCCATCTCCCCCGGTCCAGGTAAGCTTTTCAGCCCAGGTAGGAACCAGTTTACGGTGTTTACCTATTAAATTACCTTTATTATCTATAATAAGGTTAGTATTATATAGTTCTCCAAAACTTTGTCCACGTTCATTAACTCCAATTACCACATGGCAATTATTGTCTTTAGCTGCCTGGCATATAGTAGCTACTTCCGGCCCGGGAACAGTTATAGAATTAACATAAAGCTGTTCATACCACTTGCTCCCTTGTACAGGTGTCATGATCCAGTTCCAGTAGGGATAACCCGCTACAAAAACCTCAGGAAAGGCTACTAACGAAGCACCATTTCCGGCAGCTTCAGCAATTATAGAACACGCTTTGGCTACCGTCGCATCTACGTTTAAAAAAACAGGAGAAGCCTGTACGGCAGCAGCTTTAAATTTTGGTAAATCCAACATATTAATTATTTTGAATTTTATATTTTTCGATTTTTGATCTCATTTCTTCTGTAAAAGGGCTCGATTTAATACCACCTCGATTATCTAAAAAGTCTACTTTTACAAGTGTTACCTCACCTTCAAGACAAGTAGAGCCATCCTCATGTTCAAACTTAAATCCACAAACCATCGATGATCCTCCAAGTGTTTTTATCCAAAAGTATTTAGTAAGCTCATCACCTAAACGGGCAGCTTTTTTAAACTGAATTTTCAGATCAACAGTAGGGATACCACCTGTTTGATGAATGTTTTTAAAAGGCATATCAAGTGCTTCTTCATAAAAGTCCTCTACAAGACAGTTTAGCATCTCTAAAAAACGTGGATAGAATACTATGCCTGCGTAATCTACATGCTGAAAGCGTACTTTTTCTTTTTTTATAAATGCATTCTCCATTAGGATTGTAATGTAGTTTTTAATTTAAATCGTTGTATTTTACCTGTTTCGGTTTTAGGCAGGGCATCCATATAGCGTATCTCTCTTGGATATTTATATGGTGCAGCTACAGCTTTAAACCAATCCTGTATTTCTTTTGTAAATGCTTCGCTGGCTTTTTCTTTGTCTTTTAATACAATATAAGCACATACCAACATTCCTCGGTTTTCGTCTGGCAAGCCTATTACGGCACATTCGGCAATTTCATCGTGAGTGATCAATACACTTTCAACTTCAATTGCTGCTATATTATATCCTGAGGAAATAATCATGTCATCTCCGCGAGCAACAAACCAAAAATAACCATCTTCATCCTTTCGGAAGATATCTCCAGTTATATTCCAGCCGTTTTCTACATATTCTTTTTGCTTGTCTTCACTGTTAAGGTATTTGCAACCCGTTATGCCGCGTACGGCTAAACGACCATCTTTACCGTTTTCTACCTCATTTCCTTCTTTATCAACAATCTTAGCTTCATAACCGCGAACAGGTAATCCCGTTGCGCCCTTACGCATATTATCTTCGTTAGATGATATAAAGATATGCAGAATCTCTGTAGAGCCTATACCATCAATAATTTTTAAGCCGGTAGCTTCATACCAGTCCTCCCAAACCTTTAAAGGTAATGTTTCTCCTGCCGATACACATTTTCTTAAAGAAAAAATGTCATAATCAGCTACTTTAGTTGTTAGTACTCTGTAAGCTGTTGGTGCTGTAAAGCAAATAGTTACTTTATGTTTATCAATAGCCTCTAAAAGCAATTCTGGCGATGGCTTTTCTATCAAAAAAGTGGAAGCACCATAATAGAAAGGAAACAACACAAGACCACCCAGTCCAAAAGTAAATCCTAATGGAGGGCTTCCAGTAAAAATATCATTGGGTGTTGGCTGCAATGAGTATTTAGGAAATGCTTCACAGATCAATAAAATATCCTTGTGATAATGTGATGTCATTTTAGGTTTCCCCGTAGTACCCGATGTAAACCCTATAATAGAAAGTGAATCAGCTTTAGTAGGGTAGTTGGTAAAGGTTTTAGGTTTATTACCCATTAAGGTTTCTAATTTAGAGAAACCTTCACCTGTACCATCAAAAGTTACTATATGTTTTAAAAATGGAGATTTAACCGTATTCATAGCTTCTTCAAGCCTGTAATCGCATAAAGCATGGGATATTTCGGCACATTCTACCATTATACTTAGTTCCTTTTCTCGCAACAGGGGCATAGTAGCAACAACAATCCCACCGGCTTTAAGGATACCGAACCAACAAGCAACATACATTGGGTTGTTTGCGGCACGAATCATTACCCGGTTACCCGGTACAAAATCCAAGTTGTCAATTAGAACGTGTGCAATCTGATTGGCTTTTTCGTATAAATCTTTAAATGTCCATACTGTATCGAAAGTACGTATGGCAACAGTATCGCCGCGTCCTTCTTTTATATGATCGTCAAGTAGTTTTTCTACACAATTAAGGTTTTCCGGAAATTCAAAATCCGGATGCCCTGTAAAGCATTCTGCCTGTAATGAGGCAGGTGGCAGGTGGTCGTGTGCAAAATTATCTTCGTAATGTTTCATTGCTACTGCTTATTACTTTTTATGTGTTACAGGTTTTAATGCTTTCTTCATGTTTTCCATCGCTTTACGTTCGCCTCCTTTGTAAGGATACAAATGTGATACTGCCGAAATATAAGGTTTAGGAATCCCTAAAGAATCTAAATCATTAGCGTTGTATTGCTCATAGGCTTGTGCATTGCGCACAAATGCAGGATCTAATAATAAGGTTTTGCCAAGAGCAACCAAATCGGCACGGCCATTTAAAAGGATGGTGTTTATTTGGTCTATATCCTGAATATATCCTGCTGTAATAGTAGGAATATGTACTGTATTTCGAACCATGTCGGAGAAAGGTGTCTGCCACATTCTGCCAACAGCTGGTTTTTGATGTGCTACAGTTAGTCCGGTAGATACATTTATAATCTCTGTACCTACCTTTTTAAATGCTTCGGCAATCGCAATCACATCTTCTTCAGTAATGCCGTTTTCTGCCCAATCAGAAGCGGAAATTCGCACACTCATTGGTTTCTCGGTAGGGAAAACACCTCTCATAGCTGTAAATACCCTGATTGGGAATTTCAATCTATTTTCAATACTTCCGCCAAACTCATCATTACGTATGTTTGTTAATGGTGATAAGAAAGAAGCTAAAAGAAATCCGTGGTGTGTCTGCAGCTCGATCATATCAAAACCTGCTTCATCAGCATTTTTGGCAGCATTTACAAATTGCTCTGTAATTGTATCCATATCTTCCAAAGTTACTTCCTTTGGAATACTCATATTTTCATTAAAGGCAATTGGAGAGGCAGATAATAACTCCCAAGTATTTTCAATTGGGCTGTCGCTATTTTCCCAAGGGAATTGTACAGCACCTTTACGTCCCGAATGTCCTAATTGTATACCTATTTTAGAGGTACTGTTTTGATGAACAAAATCAGTTATTCGTTTCCAGTTAACTATTTGTTCTTTAGTGTATATGCCAGGGCATCCTAAAGTAATTCTTCCGGTAGATGATATTGCTGTAGCTTCAGTTAGTATCAATCCTACGCCGCCTGTAGCACGCGCTCCATAATGCATTAAATGCCAATCGCTAACTAATCCATCTTTAGCAGAATATTGCTCCATCGGACTCATTACAATACGGTTTTCTACTGTCATACCTCTTAAAGTAAAAGGTGTAAAAGCAGCAGAAGTATTAGGATTGTTATTACCCTCATTAGCATTAAAACCTGCTAACACTTTTTGTGTGAATGACGAATCTCTAAGAGCAAGGTTCTCGAAAGTTACTTTTTTAGAACGTGTCATTACACTAAATGCAAATTGCATGAACGGATGCTCAATATGCCTGTCCATGTGCTCAAACCAATCAAGAGAAACATTGGCAGCATGCTGAATCATCTCAACACGGTTACGACGTAATTTTTCATAGTTCGCGAAAACAGCTTGTATATCTGTTTTGTATTTAATTACAGAGTCAGCAAGAGCAATGGCGCACTCCATGGCAAGTTTAGTTCCGGAACCGATAGAGTAGTGGGCAGTAGCCTTAGCATCTCCTAACAGGACTATGTTATCTTTATTCCATTTTTTATTGGTGATAGCTGGGAATTGCCTCCAGTGGGAACGATTGGATATCAATCCGTGTCCATCCAGTTCTTCTTTAAATATCTCAGCTATTTTCTTAATAGTATCTTCTTCATCAGTAACGCTAAACCCTGCTTTTTGCCAGGTTTCATCTGTAGTTTCAAAAATCCAGGTACTCATGCCTTCTTCGTACTGGTAGGTATGTGCTACAAAAGTTCCGTAAGGTGTAGTTCTGAAAAAGTAGGTAAAAGAATCTAAAGGCCTTGTAGATCCAAGCCATACAAAGCGATTGCTTTGCAATTCTATTTTAGTACCAAAGTTTTCTGCATATTTATCACGTATACCGCTATTAATACCGTCGGCAGCAACTATTATATCAGAATCAGAAAACTGGCTTAAATCCTCTACATTGGCTTCAAAATGAAGTTCAACACCCTCTTCACGACAGCGTTGCTGTAATAACTGAAGTAATGTTTTACGGGAACATCCACAAAATCCATTTCCGGTAATACGTACTTTTTCACCATCACGAGCTACATCAAGTTCATCCCAATATGCAAATTTGGTGCGTATAAGATCATAAGATTGAGGATCGCGGGTAAGAAACTCACTTAATGTTTCATCCGAAAAAACCACTCCAAAGCCAAAAGAATCATCAGCTTTATTACGTTCGTAAATACTTACACTACAGTCGGGCATAGCCTTCTTTAGCAATATCGAAAAATATAAACCTCCGGGCCCTCCACCAATTACTGTTACTTTCATTATATTTATTAAGGTCTTTTAATTGAAAAAATCTCTCCTAGTTTTGAATAATTAGAACCGGCAAGACGCGCTATTGGCCTATAAGTATCCATATTTATTTTATAATCGTCTAATAGTACCGATTCATCTACATGGAACATAACTATTCGGCCAACCATTATAGTAGCTCCTCCATTTTTATGATCTTCCAGGCTGTAATGATGAACAAGTTCACATTCAAATGTAATAGCACACTCTTTAACTCTAAAGGGTTTTACTTTAACTGATGGAATAGGAGTAAGCCCAGCATAGTCAAATTCATTACCTTCAGGAGGTAATTCTATCGATGTAGCATTCATAGCCTCTACTAAATCCTCAGTAGCCATATTCACTACAAATTGTTTGGTAGCGAGCACATTATTAAGTGTGTCTTTGTTCTTATCGCCTGTACGAACTGTAGAAAACATAACATGTGGCGGATCTTCGCCCACAGCATTAAAGAATGAAAAAGGTGCCAGATTTGGAACTCCATCTTCACTAATACTCGATACCCATCCAATAGGGCGTGGAATGACTGCTCCGGTTAGGATCTTATATATGTTTTTCTGGCTTGTTTCCTGCGGATCTATTTCCATGCTATTGTATACTAATTGCTACAAATAAAAGAAATTTTTGCGATCAAATTTTAATCATTTTTGTTATAAATTAGTATCATTGAGATTATTTTTAAATTTAAATTAGTATTAAACCTGATTTACAGATAACTTAATAAGAAACTGTAAATTTATAATACCTTAAAAATTCTAAATAAAAATTACATTGTGAATAAAAAAACAACAAATTAATTTAATTATTCGTTTTAAGCTATGAAAGTGTACAAAGTTATTTGGCATCACTGTCATATCCTTATTATATTTACAGATAAATAAACAAGAAACTAACCTTTACATATATGAGTTATTACCAGGTAAAAAGTTTAGAACAATATTTTAAGCATTACAATAAATCAATACGGGAGCCAAGGAAATTTTGGGATAAAATAGCCGATGAAAACTTCACGTGGTACCAAAAATGGGATAAGGTAGTAGAGTTTGATATGCAGGAAGCAGAGATAAAGTGGTTTGTTAACGCAAAAGTGAATATCACTAAAAACTGTATAGACCGTCATTTAGCAAAAAGAGGAAACAAAACGGCTATTATATTTGAACCTAACGATCCAAAAGAAGAAGGTCAGCATATTACCTACAATGAATTATATGATCGTGTAGCCAGAATGGCTAATGTTTTGCGCGATCAGGGAATTAAAAAAGGGGACAGGGTATGTATTTACTTGCCAATGATACCGGAGCTTGCTGTTGCTGTTTTAGCCTGTGCAAGAATTGGAGCAATACACTCAGTAGTATTTGCAGGATTTTCTGCTTCGGCTGTGGCAACAAGAATCATCGATTCAGGGTGTAAATTAGTTATCACTTCAGATGGAGGATTTAGAGGTAATAAAACCATCGATCTTAAAGGTATTGTGGATGAGGCATTACAAAAATGCCCTTCTGTAGAAAAAGTATTAGTTGTTAAAAGAACAAATACACAAATAAATATGCAGCAAGGTCGTGACCAGTGGTTACAACCGCTTCTTGATGCTGCTATCCCTAATAACGTTGCAGAAATAATGGATGCTGAGGATCCTTTATTCATATTATATACTTCAGGCTCTACAGGAAAGCCTAAAGGTATGATGCACACAACTGCCGGATATATGGTGTATACTGCTTATACATTCAAGAATATTTTTGCTTACGAAGAAAATGATGTGTATTGGTGTACTGCTGATATTGGCTGGATAACCGGGCACTCTTATATTTTATACGGACCACTTTTAAACGGTGCTACAACAGTAATTTTTGAAGGAGTACCTTCTTACCCTGATTTTGGACGTTTTTGGGAAGTGATCGACAAACATAAAGTAACACAGTTTTATACTGCACCAACGGCAATACGATCTTTAGCTAAAGAAAACTGGAGTTGGGTAGATAATCATGATCTTTCGTCATTAAAGGTAATTGGGTCTGTTGGTGAGCCTATAAACGAAGAAGCTTGGCATTGGTACAATGACCATGTAGGCAAGAAAAAATGCCCTATTGTAGATACTTGGTGGCAAACAGAAACTGGAGGTATAATGATATCGCCATTACCTTTTGTAACACCTACAAAACCTACCTATGCCACATTGCCATTACCGGGAATACAACCGGTATTGATGGATGAGCTTCGTAATGAAATAGAGGGTAATCAGGTAGTGGGAAGTCTTTGTATTAAGTTTCCATGGCCAGGTATAGCAAGAACCATTTGGGGAGATCATCAGCGCTTTAAAGAAACGTACTTCTCTACCTTTCCAGGTAAATATTTCACTGGAGATGGTGCACTCAGAGATGAAGTAGGTTATTATAGGATTACAGGCAGGGTAGATGATGTAGTTATTGTTTCGGGACATAACCTTGGAACAGCACCTATTGAAGATGCTATTAACGAACACCCTGCAGTGGCAGAATCGGCTATTGTTGGTTTTCCACACGATGTTAAAGGGAATGCTTTATATGGTTTTATTATACTAAAAGAATCTGGTGAAGGTCGTGATAGGGAAAACCTTAAACGCGAAATCAATGAACATGTATCAAGCCATATCGGGCCAATTGCAAAATTAGATAAAATACAGTTCGTATCCGGTTTACCAAAAACGCGTTCAGGTAAAATTATGAGAAGGATTCTTCGCAAGATTGCCGAAGGAGATTATTCTAACTTTGGAGACACCAGTACATTGCTTAACCCTGAAATAGTAGAAGAAATAAAAGAAGGAAAATTATAATTAGTTTTTAAATTGAGTAGAAGCGGCTTCATAATTATGAAGCCGCTTCTTTTTTTAAACAATATTCATTGTACGATTTTACTTTAATTAACTACCTTTAGTATTAGTTAAGCACTTTAAATAAAACAGCTATTAAACCTTCAGAATAATGGAACATAAAGACAAATCTTTTAAAATTGGACTTTGTATGGCTGGAGCCGTTTCTGCAGGAGCATATACGGCTGGTGTACTCGATTATTTACTGGAGGCATTAAACGAATGGGAAAAAAGGAGGGGAGAAGATAATGTACCAGGTCATACGGTTACTATACCTGTTATGGGTGGGGCATCGGCTGGGGGAATGACAGCAATTTTAGCAGCTAGCACTATAAACAATACGATTATACCGGTTGAGTTACCTGAGCAAGGCCATCTTTTAGATGAACACCCTGAAAATAAACTATACCATAGTTGGGTAGATCTTATAGATAAAGATATGTTCTCCAAAATGCTTGATACATCCGATATCCAGAAAGGAAAAATAATATCAGCACTTAACTCTCAATTTATAGATGATATTGCTAATAAAATGATTAGTAGCAATGTCCAAAATTGGGTGGAAACCCCTTTATATTTTAAAACTCCAGTAAAAGTATTTACTACATTAACTAACCTTGAAGGTTTTAATTATTACGCAGGACTAAATTCTGGTAGGCGAAAAGATAAGTATTATATGAGCATTCATAATGATTATGCCTGCTTTGAAGTTCTGGACGGTACTGTAAAACCTCAGGGAGGAGCATGGATGCCATTAAATTTCAGGACAGGTGAAAATTTACAAACAGCAAAAAATGCAGCCATGGCAACTGGCGCATTTCCGATAGGATTAGCTCCACGTATATTAGAACGGGAAGCTAAATATGTAGAAAAAATTCCATGGTTGGAGTATGTATTTAAGAACACACCATTGGATCAGGAAATTATCAGAACGCTTAATGTAGATGGCGGAATGATAAATAACGAGCCATTCGAAAAAGTCAGGGATATTTTTAATGATGAGATGGCTGAAGATATGAACTTGCCTTATTCAACTATCGAGGAAAAAGTTAAAACATTTCAAGTATTAGAAGACATAAATAGTAACTGTAATACATTTGAAAATACAATCCTTATGATTGATCCATTTCCAAGTGTGCAAAATGAGAATTTTATAATAGATACTGATATTACTGATATTATACCGAAGACCCTTTCAGCAATGCTTTCCCAAATGCGTGCTAAGCCTACAGATTATAAAGATGCAATGAAAGAAAATGACACCAGCCAGTTTATAATCTCACCATCAAGACAGATCCGTGATGAAAACGGGGATATAATAGAAGAACTTTTTGGAGAAAAAGCTATAGCTTGTGGTACTTTAGGTGGGTTTGGCGGATTCTTAAATAAAGAATTCCGTATACACGACTATTATTTAGGTCGTTATAATTGTGAAGTGTTTTTAAGAGATTATTTTACTGTTACCGAGTCTGCTTTACTGAATAACGAAATTTTCCGCAAAGGATATACTAACGTTGATAAAAGTTTATATGCTTCCGGCGCAACAAAACCAAATGAAGAAAAAAAATATCAGATCATTCCAATATTTACACCAAGACCAGTTCCGGGAACTTTAAAAGTACCCAAATTTTCTTGTGGAGAAAACTGGCCAAAAATCACTAAAGAAGATATTGAAAAATTCAACAGACCTTTAAAAAAAAGAGTAGAAAAAATACTTATGAATATTGTTGAATTAAACGGAATTACTAAGCCACTATTATACATAGGAGCCAAAGTAGTACTTAATAAAATGTTAGCAGGAAAGGTTAGTAATGCAATAAAAAAATCCCTTTATGAATGGAGGTTAATTGAAAATAAATAATACGTAAAAATCAATATTCTTAATAAGTAGATAGACTATGAAATCATTTTTTAAAGAACTTTTCGAATATACTTTTCATTTTAATGAAATGGTACTAGACTCCTTAATAAAAATTAATGAAGATATCCCAGAAAAAGCTTTACAGCTTATTAATCATACTATAAATGCCCAGGAAATATGGAATGTCAGGATAGAAGAAAAGTTATCTACTACCGATGTATGGGCCATTAGGCCAATGAATACCCTAAAAGAGATTAATAAGATTAATTATCAAAATTCACTATATATAATTGATAATTTTGATTTTGAAAGGAAAATAAAATATACTAATAGCAAGGGACAAGCCTTCGAAAATACTATCAGGGATATGCTTTTCCATATAATAAATCACTCAACATACCACAGAGGGCAAATTGCAACTTATTGTAAATTAGATAATATAACACCACTAGTTACCGATTATATTTTTTATAAAAGAGAAGATTTATAGTTTAAATACCCAATTTAGTTTTTAACTTTAAAAATACTAATGCGGTTACATATGCATTTCCTGAAGCGGTGTGGCGATCACTTTTTTTAACCTTTAATGCACTTGTTAGTTCATCTAAAGTAGCCTGGTTATCATCTGAAATACCTTTCCAACGTGAATAAAGAGCATTAGTATCCATAATTATATTCTTTATCCTTCCAAGATCGAGTCGTTTTAATGCCTGATTGATCATTTCTATATCAAGATTCACGTTGTGGCCTACTAAAACAGCATCTTTAGCAAAATTTAAAAACTGGATCATAGCCTCAGCTTCTACGACTTTTTCAGGCCCGGTAAACCCATCGGGTATTGTAGATCCCTGATTAAATTTATCCTGTTTAATATATACTTCGAAAAAATCTCCTACATCAATAGCATTATTCCTCATACCGATGGCTCCAATAGATAAGATAACATCTTCCTTAAGATCAAGTCCGGAAGTCTCCATATCAAATATCACATAGCGCTTGTTATTAAAGTTAGCATCATCGCTATCAAATAGAGATACATAATTTTTCCAAAATTGAGGAAGATTCCCCCCGGTAAGCCAGTCAAAAGCCATAATTAATTGATGTAAGTTAAAGAAAAACGGTTTTTAATCATATCCTGAATGTCAGAGATAGGCTGGAAGCAGTTTTTAAGTTTTACTTTATCTGATTTAGATAACTCATTTAAATTCAGATACCTACCATTAGAATTGTTTACTAATCCTTCTTCTGTTCTAAAACGCATAAGAACATTAAATGCTTCTGCGCATTCGTCATAAAGCTCAGCATTATTAGGTTCTAAATCTGCTAATTTTTTGTATCTATGGTATGTATTAGTTATTTCTGTAAGATTGTAGGTTAATGCCAATAATCTTGCAGCATCTATTAATGGTTCTAAAGCACGGCCTTTAATATCGAAACTATCCTTATGTTCACCTTCATTTTCGACAAGGAACTGCCTGAAGAATCCAAGAGGCGATGGATTTCTTAATGTATCTGCAGCCATAAAAGCAAAGAACTTCTTATTATGAGTCATACTTTTATGAATGTTCTCTATTAATACATCTTCAATTGCCGGAGCGCCATAAATAAAATCGAAATCGAAGAAAATGGTACTTAATTCAACTCCTTTTTCAGCAGGAGTATTTATCCATGAATTATATTGTTTAATCCAGTCACTGAGCGATTTACACCACTGAGTATTACTGGCAAGCAATCCGGTAGGTGAGTGCTGATAACCTACTTTTTCAAGATATTCTGTAACCATTTCGGCCAGTTCCATAAAATATCTTTTTACTTCATCATATATTTCAGGAGTTACATCCTCAAAAACCAAAGCACTATCCTGATCAGTAAGTAATAATTGTTCCTTACGACCCTGGCTGCCTATGTTCATCCATACAAAACGAACAGGAGGGGGGGTGCCCATTTTTTCAACAGATAACTCTATTGCTCTGCGCGTAAGAGCTACATTAATTTCTGATACAATATTTGAAATATGAGAAATAGGAATATTGGTATCGATTGAATTTTGAATAAGATCCGTCAGTTTTTCTCTAACATATTTAAGCTCTTTTGCATTAGAAGCCCTTCGTGTTTGCTTAAGTAGTACTCCGGGAGTATTAGATTGTGCGGCAACAACATCATGTTCTGAAATAATACCACAAATAGGTGATTTATCACTACCATCACGGGTCACGCATAGATGACCAACATTATGTTTAAGCATAATCATTTGGGCTTCAGCAACAGAAATATTTTCAGGAACAGTAATCACAGGGCTGGTCATAACAGTACGTGCATCAATTTCAATAGAAAATAAGCCTGTAGCTATTTTAGAACGAAGGTCTTTATCTGTAATTATCCCAATAGGTAATTGGTTTTCTTGTATTATAACACTGCCAATAGCACTGTTAGACATTGTTTTAGCTATAAATTTTAATACATCATCAGGATTAGCTGTAATAGAATTCCTGGAATATTTTATTGGTTGAAAATATTGAATATCAGCCACCTGTTCGCTAAATATCATATTTTCTGACATCAATTTCCCCTGACGCTCTTTATCATAAGGATTACGGGTTTGAGAAGCAAAACTTTCCAACAAAAACTCTAAAACCTGAGTATTCCCAATAATATAAGGTTGAAATGCAGCAATAGAGATACCATAAACAATAGCCTCTTCACGAGCACGTGCAGTCATTAAATAATCATTCTTTGCAAAAAAAGGTCTTAAGCCTAGTATATCACCCTCATCACATTTATCAATAAGTGTTTCCTCAGCATCAGAAGTGATAGAAAGCCCTACAGTTCCATCTTTTACAACATAAAAATCAGAGTGAGTAGTTTCACCACCTTTAAAAAGAGTTTGGTTTTTATCAAGATAAATTACTTTAGACTGTTTTACAAGAGAAAGTAATTCGTCATTCTGCAAACTAATAAATGGGGGATAACGCTTTAAAAAATCGGCAATACTCTGGGCAACAGGGTTTTTCATAATGAGGGAATTGAAATTTAAAAGTAGTTCTTTTTTGCTTTTTTTAAAAGAAAAGCTTACAAGAAAAATATAAAGCTATGTTAAATTTAATTACATATGTTAATATTAGATACGTGATAGTAATAAAATAGTAAACGACTTACAAAACATAAGTAGAAATTACTAAATTTAGAAAATTAATAACCATAAAAAATAAAGTATGAAGTTTACAGCAAAAATTGCAATGCTGCTTGTTGCAGTATTTATTACCTCAATCTCTGGCGCACAGGATAAAAAACCTGCAAGTCCTGCAACAACAGCCAAAGGAAAAATAAAAGGGTCAGAGATAACAATTAGTTATAGTAGCCCATTTGTAAAAGGTAGAGCTATATGGGGAGAATTGGTACCTTATAGTAAAGTTTGGCGTGCAGGTGCAAATGCTCCAACAACAATTGAAACAAGCAAAGATTTAAAAGTTGAAGGTAAAACTTTACCTGCAGGAAAATATGCAATCTATGTAATTCCTGAAAAAGGTTCAGCAACTGTAATTTTTGGAAAAGATATAAAAATGAGTGCTCATGATTATGATAAAGCTAAGGATCAATTAAGCGTTAAAGTAAAAACTAAAAAATCAGCTAAAATGAATGAAAGTTTAGTTTATACTATAAACAAAGATAACATTACACTTAGTTGGGAAAATTTAGATATTCCAGTTTCAGTTAAATAAGAACTAATATAATAGAAGTATAAGCACATTGTCAATTTGATTAATGTGCTTTTTTTATTTAAATAAGTTCCTAACATGTATTTATGTAGTTTAACTATATTTATTATTTTACATAATATACATTATAAGTCAAAATATATAGATAAGAAAAGCGGGGAAAGTCCCGCTATCTTAGCTAATTTAAGCCTATTTCTTGATAGATCCTGTATAAACAAACTTCTCAGCCTGATAAACAGTAACCTGAACAACTCCATCTTTACCAGTCATCATTGCATAACCAAAAACGGTACTATTTGGGAATCTTATATAATAAGTTGTTTTTACAAACGTCGGCGCTGGCTTTTTCATTTCAAATCTAAATTCTCCATCAGCCATAATCCTTAAAGTAAATTTATCAGTTTCAGCAGCTGTATACAATAATTCTCCTCCAACATAGTGTTCTGTAACATTTTCAGGTAAAGCTGGAAAATCTTTAAAAGAATTAGATTTTTTTAATATTGAATACAATTCAAAATTCTTTATAGATAATGGTACAGATTTATCCTGTGCATTCATACTAAATGCAAATGCAAGAAATAAACAAATTAATAGTTTTTTCATTTTTTAGTTGTATATATTATTAGGTCGTAAATATAGAAAATTTATTAATTTTTAATATTTAAATAATCTTAATATATAATTCTTCATACAGTTTTAGATTTATTATTAAACATAATATTATAATACTAATTTCGTTAATTCAGCATTGCAATTCTCTTATATAAAATTATGTCCGAAAAAGTTAAAATACTCTCATCAACAGTTCTTTCAGATAATTGGGGAAAATTAAATAAGGTAAAATATGATTATCAGTTAACAAATAGTTCATGGCAAACACATGAGCGCGAAGTTTATAACCGTGGCAATGGCGCAGTTATATTATTATACAATACTACTAAAGGTACAATTGTGCTTACGCGACAATTTCGCCTTCCTACCTGGTTTAATGGTAATACCGATGGAATGATGATTGAAGCCTGTGCCGGGCTTTTGGATGAAAAAGATGCTGAAGATTGTATACGTCGTGAAACTGAAGAAGAAACGGGTTATACCCTTTCAGATGTAACTAAAATTATGGAAGTCTATATGTCACCTGGCTCTGTGACAGAAATTATTCATTTTTTTGTGGCGGCTTATTCTGAAGATATGAAAACAGGAAAAGGCGGTGGTTTAGACCATGAACAGGAAAATATTGAGGTTTTAGAACTTTCTTTTGATAATGCTTTGGAAATGATTTCATCAGGAGAAATTAAAGATGCGAAAACCATTATGCTTTTACAATATGCTAAAATTAATAAGCTTTTATAAAATCTAAAAGTCTTAGTTTAACACTATTTTAAATCCCCCTCTGTAAGTAATTGCTTATTTTTAAGGTTTAAAACCTACAGCAATGGATATTACTTTTAATAACGACCCAAAACTTAACATAGTATTACCTGTAATATATCTTGCATGGCAGGATAATGTACTTTCAAAGAAGGAGTTTAGTGTTTTAAATGAGTTTATTAATGCGCAGGAATGGCTTACAAAAGCCGAAAAAGAATTCTTAAAATCAAAAATAAACTTATCCTCCCCTCCTAGCCGGTCAGAATTTTATCATTGGAAAGAAAAAATTGACAGGGCTTTAAATGGTAATAAACAACCAATAAATCTTACTGAATTAGGTTTACTTATTGCTAATGCAGATAGGCCTACTTTTACTGATGAAGATATAAAAAAGGCAGCGCCATCTTTTGCAAAACTGGAATCTGAATTAGGTATAATGAGTCGAGAAGTAATATCAGGTTTTCAATCACAAAAACAGACAATTACTGATAAGCATAACACGATCGAAAGTTTTGATGTTAAAAAACTCACAGCTTTTTTAGATGGTAGTCAGGCATCAATTATAAACAAAGTTAAAGCGCTTATAGCTACACCTGAGTTTGCCTTTGAAACGTCAACAGATATTATGGTATATCGTGAACGTGTTTTGGAATGGAGTAAAATATTAGCAAAACACGACCTTGGTTCTTATGCTTATCCTAAAGAACACGGTGGTAAAGATGATATCGAAGGTTATTTCTCCATAATGGAAACTCTTAGCTATCATGATTTAAGCCTGGTTATAAAGTTTGGTGTACAATTTGGGCTTTGGGGAATGAGCATTTTATCCTTAGGAACAGAAAAACACTATAAAAAATACCTAAAAAGTATTGGTACATTGGAGCTCCCGGGAGGTTTTGCAATGACAGAGACTCATCATGGCTCTAACGTGAAAGGTGTACAAACTACAGCTACTTACAATCATAACGATCGAACTTTCACAATACATACGCCTGAAAAATATGCACGTAAAGAATATATAGGCAACGCTGCCAATCATGGTGAAATGGTTACCGTTTTCGCAAAACTTATTATTGATGAAAAAGATTATGGTGTAAATGCTTTTATTGTTCCTATAAGAGATAAAGAAAAAAATGTACTTCAAGGTGTAACTATTGAGGATTGTGGTCACAAAATGGGATTAAATGGTGTGGATAATGGTATTATTACTTTTAATAAAGTTATAGTTCCTTATGAAAATATGCTCGACCGTTTTGCCCAGGTTAATGAAAATGGTGAGTTTGAGAGCCCAATACCTAGTGATAACCGCAGGTTTTTTACAATGCTAGGTACTTTGGTTGGTGGACGCATAGGAATACCTCGTTCGGCGTTGGCAGCGGCAAAAACGGGATTAACAATAGCTATAAAATATGGCGATAAGCGCAAACAATTTGGACCTGAAGGCGGATCTGAAGTACCAATATTAAATTATAGAATGCACCAGTTACGATTAATGCCTTATCTAGCCAATGCCTATGCTATACATTTTGGTGTTCAGTATTTAACCAAACGGTTTATAAACCGTACAGAAGACGAAATGCAGGAAATTGAAGCATTAGCCGCAGGAATGAAATCCTACTCTACATGGAATACTCGCGATACACTTCAGGAATGTCGTGAAGCCTGTGGTGGTAAAGGATACCTTTCAGAAAATCGTATTGATGATCTTAAGAATGACACCGAAATTTACACCACATTTGAAGGCGATAATACTGTATTGATGCAACTTACAGCTAAAAATCGTTTAGGAGAATTTCGTAAACAATTTGGTGAAATGAATGTCTCAACGATATTTAATTATGTGCTGGATCAGGCAAAAACAAGTATTACAGAGAAAAATCCTTTCGCTACACGAAATACAGATGAACAACATTTAAAAGACCGTAATTTTCATCTCAATGCTTTTATATACCGAGAAAAAGAGATTACAAGTTCGGCAGCTAGGCGTTTTAAAAAGTTAGTAGATGATGGACTTGATGCTTTTGATGCGGCTAACGTTATGCATCCACATATGCTGCAAATAGCCGATGCTTATCTAGACAGAGTGTTATTGGAACAATTTCAGGCACAGCTTGATTTAGTAACTGATAACGGTATAAAAGAAGTTTTAATAAGATTATATAATCTATTTGCACTTAACAAGATAGAAGAACATAAGGCTTGGTATTTGGAACAAGGTTATATGGAAGGTATTAAAACAAAAGCTGTAAGAAAACTTGTTAGCCAATTGTGTTGGGAGATACGTCAGGATGCTGTACCATTAGTAAATGTATTTAATATTCCTGAGAATTGCCTTGGTGCCATTGTAACCAATAAAGCAGCAGAGGCTTAAATAAAAGCTATATTGTTTCCTTTACAGGTTTAATTATACAAGCGATTATGACTAGTATTAACGAAATAACAGCAGCTATTGTTCTGATAGTATGAAACCTGTTCCAGGGTATCTCAAAGCGATTTCTTATAGAAGAAATTTCTTCAATAGAAGCAGATTGTATATTAAACTTATCAAGCATTTCATTTAAAGGAACATTTCCCATTATAGTCACACCAAAAGTGCCAATACAGTAAATAATAGTTGCTAATAATAGGAGCCAAAAGCTATCCATTGCTCCTGCCTTGTATTGAAGAAATGTACTGATAGGCAGCAAAAGCAATGTTCCCATAAAACTAATAAAGAAAACAGGATTTTGTATTTCTCTGTTGATCGATTGCATAGCTGTTATGTATCCATTATCAGGTAATTTAGCTAAACCAATATTTACTGAGCAACTATAGGCATAAAAGAGACCAGCTATTAATGCAGTTAATGTAGTTGTTACAGTAAGGATTATATTTTGTATTGTCATTTTCGATTGATTTTATAATAAAGATATTTATTTTAACCATTAATTAAAGAAGAGTCATTTTTAATTTGACAATTTATTTAGTTACTTATTTTTTTGTTAGGCAGTAATAATAAGAAAAGTATAACAATTAATAATAATAACACATTACCAATAGTAGCCATTTTATATGCAATCAGATATGTTTCTTTTTTTATCTCAGGTTTTTCTAGAATATGAAAGAATAAACCTCCAACAATACTAATCCCTAAAGCAATAGCAGTTTGCTGAAATGTTGAATATGTTCCGGATGCCATGCCTGATAGCATAGATGGTAAACTCCTTAAAGACACAGTTAATAAAGATGGTAGCACAGACCCACAACCTAGACCATAGGTAAAAAAAACTATCCCAATTTTGAGTGTATGCATTTTAACACCGTCTAAGATAAAAATATGGAATACTAAAGATATTATCATTACAAGGACACCAAGAACGAGAACGTATTTTCCATAAATTGGAAATAGTTTTATAGAAATTAAAGACGCAATAACATATCCAATACCCTGAAACATAAAATATAGCCCTGTATCAAGAGAACTAATTCCAAATCCAGTTTGTAAGAGTACTACATTAATAAGGAAATAGGTGTCCTGAACCATAAAATAAAAAACAGAAGCACAAAGTCCTATATTAAATCTTTTATAGGCAAATACCCTTGTGTCAATAATATTAGACATTCCTCTTTGCTCTCTGGTTCGTTGCTGCCAAAAAAAGATGATAGCTGTAATAAATGATAAGGCAAAAATGAAAAATATCCATCCTGGCCAACCAAGTTCTCTTCCTTGTATCATTGGATAAATAAAGCAAATAAGTGTAATTATTAAAAAAAAAGCTCCTAACCAGTCAAATTTTTTAGTCCTTACTATTGCAGTATTTTCTAAATATTTAATTGATAAATAAATAGCAAGGATTCCAATAGGAAGATTTATAAGAAATATTAATCGCCAGCCCTCAATAAAGCTGTTAATGTCTGGCAACATTCCTCCTAAAAATTGACCTAATACTGAAGCAGCACCTGCAATACTTCCATAAATACCTAATGCTTTTGTTCTTGATTTTTGATCTTCAAAAAGTACCTGTATATATGCTATGCCCTGCGGTACCATGAATGCAGCACTTATGCCCTGTAATGTTCTTCCAATATTCAGTTGAGTAGGATCTTGAGATAAACCACACAGACAAGATGAAAGTGTAAAAGCAGCCATTCCTATTATAAATACCGGCTTCTTTCCAAAATAGTCACCTACCCTTCCTCCAGTGATTAAAAAAGAAGCATATCCTAAAACATACAATACAATAATCCACTGTATATCGGTGTCGCTTCCGTTTATGCCTATTTTAATTGAAGGAATAGCAACATTTACTATAAAAATATCAAATACGGATAAAAAGACAGATGTTGAAACCAATAATAGCAGTGACCATCTTGAGATATTTACACTCATAAGGTAATTTTTTATACATTTATTGTTCAAAACTACGGTTTGTGAAAAGTGTCCACAAGTAGTTTCTAAAACAGTACTAAGTATGGAAAACGATACTAATAGTGATTATCAACCAATTGCTAATGAAGAAATTTTGGAAATTTATGAAAATAATTTTCCGTTAAAGAATGTGTTTAAAATTATAAGTGGAAAATGGAAAACCCCATTGATTTATGCTATCAGCCATGAATGTCCTAAACGGTTTGGAGAGTTGAAAAGAAAAATGGAAGACGTTACTCAAACCACATTAACCATACAATTAAGAGAGCTTGAACGAGATGGAATTATAAGCAGGCAGGTTTTTGCAGAATCTCCACCAAGAGTAGAATATAAATTAACCGAACAAGGAATTAAACTCCTTCCCGTGCTAAAAATGCTAAATAATTGGTGGGATGAATACAATAAAAATGAAAAAGAATAATCTTAATACTATTATATAGTTTTGGCAGTTTCAAATTGCTATACCTTCTTTTTCCATAACTATAAATAATGCACATATAGTTTTAAGTAAACAAGTATTCTAGAAAACTCACTTTAGTAACCCTATATTCTTTACCTTCCATTCTAAATTAGGATTATAAGTAAGTTGTCCGTTTTTAACTTCTAAAGGTGAGTCAAAATTATTGGTATATAAAGCACCTGTACCTAATCCCTGAGGCATGAGGTTATTTTGAAGGAATGTCCATTGAGCAATCGCACTTAACCCAATATTGCTTTCTAAAGCAGATGTAATCCACCAACCAATATCATGTTTTTCGGCAAGGTCAATCCATTCTTTTGTACCACGAAATCCACCTACTAAACTTGGCTTTAAAATAATATACTGAGGTTTTATTTTTTTAAGTAACTTTTCTTTTTTTTTTACTCCAAAAACACCAATTAATTCTTCATCCAAAGCAATTGGTAAAGGAGTGTTTTTACATAATTGAGCCATACTGTCTACATTACCTTGCTTAATCGGTTGCTCAATGCTATGAAGTTGATATTTATTTAGTTGAATTAATTCATTGAATGCATCTGATTCATTGAATGCACCATTAGCGTCAACTCTTATTTCAATCTCATCAGCGCTAAAATTAGACCTGATAAAGCCCAAAAGATCTAATTCTTTTTGAAAATCAATAGCTCCAATTTTTAGTTTTATGCAGCTAAAACCTTGCTGCAGTTTTTCTTCAATTTGCTCTTTCATATACTGCTCCTCGCCCATCCAAACCAGACCATTTATTGCAATGTTTTCTTTACCTTTAGTAAAATCTGATGGAAATAAAACATATGGATCTTCACTTTTCAATGATTGGAAGGCCATTTCTATACCAAATTGTATAGAGGGAAATTCTATTAATGAATCCCAAAGGACCTGTTCTGTCAAATGTATGTTATTACATACCCATTTTAGCTTATCTTCATAATCCGGTCTATCGTCAATACTGAGAGAACGTAGGATACCACACTCCCCTATTCCCCGTTTACCATCTTTTTCAAGAATAATAAACCAGGTTTCTTTTTGGGTAAGCACACCTCTTGAAGTACCGCTAGGGCGTTTAAAATCAAGAATATATTTTTTATAGGTGGCCTTCATTGATTATTTAAAGTTCAATCGTTCCACCAATTTCAAGAAGCATTAAATCTTTTCCTTTATCAAAGAATTTTTTAATTGATTCTTCATGATTGATTTTAATATAGCCAAAAGTATCAAAGTGATATCCTAATATCTTATCACATTCAAGAAAACTCGCAGCTATAATGGCATCCTCAACATCCATAGTGAAATTATTGCCAATTGGAAGTATAGCAAGATCCAGTTTTGTACGCATCGGTATAAGTTTCATATCAAAAGTAACAGCAGTATCTCCAGCAATATAAATATTTTTATGCTCGCCTTCAATAACAAAACCACCGGGATTACCTCCGTAACTACCATCTGGAAATGAACTCGAATGAAGTGCCGTTACATATTTTACCTTACCAAAATCAAAATTCCAGCTCCCACCATGATTCATTGGATGTGTATTAAATCCTTTCTTTTCATAATATCCTGCAATTTCTGCATTTGAAACGATTACAGCGCCTGTGTTTTTAGCTATTGTATCTACATCAAGTACGTGGTCGCCATGTGCATGGGTAAGTAATATATAGTCAGCTTTAAGCTCCATTATATCAATATGCTTTGCATTTTCATTTGCAGTAATATACGGATCTACAATAATATTTTTCCCACCTACTTCGATACCAAGGCTCGCATGGCCATAAAATGTTATTTTCATGTTTTTACTTTTAAGTTATAGATGTTTATACTTTATTAAAATTGTAATACAATACATAACAATACTGATAAGAAAAATGTGCCTAATGCCACTTTTTTAAGTTCAGGATCCAAATCCCTGGGTACTGTATTTTTTGCTACTGTTTTTAAATGCATTATAAAAGGAATGTATGTAACAAGAAATAAATATTGTAATGGTTTAAAACCGTATAAGATAGCAAATAATAAGGTTAAAAACAAAGCTGTTATGATTATACTATAATGATAAATCTTGGCTTTTTGAGGTCCCATTTTTACCACAAGCGTATTTTTACCCGATAATGCATCTGACGCCTGATCTCGCATATTATTAAGATTTAGTACCGCTACGCTCAATAACCCTATTGTAATAGCCGGTAATATAATAAGCGGGTCGATTTGTTTTGCAAAAAGGAAATAACAGCCTATAACGCTTACTAATCCAAAAAAAACAAATACAAAAACGTCTCCCAATCCTCTATATCCATAAGCCGAACCTCCAACGGTGTATTTTATAGCCGCAGTAATTGAAGCCAATCCTAAAAAGAAAAAGAAGAGTGAATATCCAAAATTATCTTTTCCAAATGATAGATATATTAATACTATGGCAGCAACTAGGGTAAGTATAGAAGTAATTATAATACCCTGCTTCATCGCTTTAATGGTTATAGCTCCGCTTTGAATAGCTCTCTTAGGACCAATACGGTTTTCGTTATCTGTTCCTTTAACCCCATCACCATAATCATTTGCAAAATTAGAAAGTATCTGTAAACCCAAAGTAGTAAGCAGCGCAAACCCCAATATTGCCCAATTATAAGTTTCTTTTTGTTGTGAAAACGCATAAAAACTACCAACTAATATACCTGATACAGATAATGGTAATGTTCTTAGTCGTGCAGCTTCAAACCATGCTTTTGTATTTGACATTTTTATATAACTCTTAAAATTTTATATGACTACATCCAATTTTTAGGACTTGTCTCTACTTGATATAACCAATAATTTACAAGCTGTTTTAGTCTTGTAAAATCTGTAAGCCCGAATGAAATTGCCCCACCGGCAGTGTGTAAAGTCACAATACCAATATTTGAGTGTTTATGCCAAAAGTATTGTGTCAATGAGACAGTTTGTATTTTATGAGGTGCTATAAATTCATTATCAACATCCCAGGCACCGCTTTGTTTTACAATAAAATCCTCTGTTACAAAAAGCCTACTGTGTCTAAATGCAAAATAGATCATTAAAATAACAAATAATACATAGATGGGAACAAACATTACATACTCCATAATTGATGGAGCTGCAAAATAGGCAACCGCAAAGAAGATACTCAATGGAATAACTAAAAAAGTAATAGTTTCCATAATTATCTTACGTATATTAGGTTTTAATGCTATACCTCTTTCCGGGATCTTTTCAAGGAGAAATTGTAATAGTAAATCTTTCTCCTTTGCATTACAGCCAGGAATTTCTATAGCCGTTTTCTTTTGATCTTTATCATTAGCTTCAACTCCCGATGCCTGTCTAATTTTAATGTCGTTTATATCTAGTTTTTTTTGAAAATAATTACGACCGATAGTCACTATCTGTACTTTTTCCGGACGAATAATAGTGTTCTTAGTATTAAGCAATCCGTAAGTAAGTAATAGTGAATCTTGTTGTTTTGTTATCTTAAAATTATAATACCTTATAACAGTTCGAAACAGGTTTATAACTAAAGTAAGGATCATGATCCCAATTATTATAAAAGTAACGAATCTAAGAAGTACCTCAGTATTTATATACTGATCCAGAGGGTCATCTTCATAACCGGCTACTTTTACAAAATCTTCAATATATTGAAATGTTGTTATAACAAAAGCAAGCAACAGCGCAAAGCTCCTTGTGTAATTAGATGTAACTCCAGTTTTAAATAAACTTAGTAGGCTAATTTGTATAAATGTGCTATCCTTTTCTGATTGCTCTATTGTATCTGAATTAGTATTAACAACAGATTTTTTAGAACCAGCCTGTAAAAGCCTTTCTTTTAAAGACAATGCAACATCATGTGTTATGGCTCTTATCGCTACTTCTTTACCGCTACTGCCTGCAGTGTCAACATCTAAAGCATGTACACCAATTATTTTTTGAATAAGTGATTGGTTTATGTTTACCTGCTGAATTTTGTCTAATGGAATTGCAATACGGCTTTTGTTCCAGATCCCTTTACTAATTACAAATTCTTCATTTTCTTCATCCAGAAAAAAAGTAAAATTGCGATATTTTAAATATGCGATCAGGCTAACAATCAATAAAACCGCAGTTACTCCCGACCAGAGATAAATTTCATTAAGCTGGTCAATCTTTAATATCCAAAATACCAAAATAGGCCACAAAGCACGTAAAGCCCCCTGAAGCGTATCAGCAAACATAACAACTACACCTATAAGTGATTGTCGTTGCGGCTGACTGAAATTACTCTTCATTAGCTTCTTCCTTTATAATTTTGCCCATAAGGAGCTGCTTTATTTTTTCTGCCTGTTTTTTCTCAATTCCAGCAATTTGTATATCACTCTTATAGCCTCCTGCAGTAAATATTTCAATCGTAGCTAGATTGAACATTCTGGATAAAAAACCTTCATGTAAAGCTACGTGTTGCACTCTGTTATAAGGAATTATTGTGGTAGTAATACTTATAGCACCACTACGGTAAATAGCATCTTGTGTACGGAAAGCATAACCTTTGTTTCTAAAGCTTACTAGTGATATAATGATAGAGAGTAAAACAATAACTATATAGCTTATTGTAACAGGCATCCAGTACTTTTGCAGTTCATCAATAAAATAAAATGCAACACCTGCAGCTATAGTAATAATCCCGTAAAAAAAAGCAAAACTAAGCCAAATTACATTTAAGTAAGAAGGATGTATAGGCGTTAACTCTACATCTTCGTACTTAGGCAAAGCATCCATGTCAATCGGCTCATTTATATATTGCTCCATTATGGTATCCACTTGATATTTTTAAAGTTAGGCTTCCTCTTCTCAAGAAAAGCATCACGCCCTTCTTTAGCCTCTTCAGTCATGTATGTTAAACGGGTAGCTTCTCCTGCAAATATTTGCTGTCCTACCATGCCATCATCAGTAGCGTTAAATGCAAACTTCAGCATCTTTATAGATGTAGGTGATTTTTCCATTATTTCACGTGCCCACTGGTAAGCAGTATCTTCTAATTCAGCATGAGGTATAACAGCATTTACCATTCCCATTTCATAAGCATCCTGTGCTGAGTAGTTTCTACCTAGAAAGAATATTTCTCTGGCACGCTTCTGCCCTACCATCTTAGCAAGATATGCAGATCCATAGCCGCCATCAAAACTTGTAACATCAGCGTCGGTCTGTTTAAATATAGCGTGTTCTTTACTTGCAAGGGTTAGATCGCAAATAACATGCAGGCTATGTCCCCCACCAACAGCCCATCCCGGTACTACAGCAATAACAACTTTAGGCATAAAACGTATAAGGCGCTGTACTTCAAGTATATTAAGACGGTGCATTCCATCATCACCTACATATCCCTGATGACCACGTGCTTTTTGATCACCTCCACTGCAAAAAGAATATACACCATCTTTAGATGATGGTCCTTCTGCCGATAGTAAAACTACCCCTATTGAAGTATCTTCTCTTGCATCAAGAAAGGCTTCAAAAAGTTCTGCAGTTGTTCTTGGACGGAATGCATTACGCACATCCGGCCTGTTAAATGCTATACGGGCTACCCCATCACATTTTTTATATGTTATATCTTCAAATTCCTTAACGGTTTTCCAGTCTATATTACTCATGTTACATAATAATTTACCGTAAAAATAAGCCATTTTTCGCATTAACCAATAAAAATACAGGGGGACAAAAAGTGATTTTAGACTATTTAAATAATGAATAATCATATAAATAGTTTGAATTCAAAAGATTAACCCTATAGTAGGCAATAAATCAAAAAAAATAGTGTTAACCATGTAGAAAAACCCTTTTGAAAAGTTATGGTTTAATTATATTTGCTCTTTACGCATTACCAAAACATGAATTTATCACGACTATTACCCTATATATTTGCATTTACCTTAGTATCCTGCCTTAAAGAACAAAAAACAGTTGCCGAAAACACTACTGAAGAAGTAAAAGATACTGTTTTAAGGATTGCTCCGCTTGATATTGAATTAAATAAAGTTTCAAATGCCTATAAAAATGCCAAAGCAAATACTATAGAGCATTTTTACAAAAAGTTATGGCCTAAAAATGATTTAAGTGGCGGGTTTCTTGTTGCTAAAAATGGTCAGATACTTTATGAAAATTATGGTGGATTTGCTAATCGAACAGCCAAAGAAGAAATATCTTCACAAACACCTATACATATAGCATCTGTGAGTAAAGTACTTACTGCAGCAGTAGTTCTTAAATTAATTGATAGACATAAAATTGACCTGGATGCCAAAGTAAATAGCATACTTCGTGAATTTCCATATGAAGATATTAGCGTAAGGATGCTTTTAAATCATCGAAGTGGTTTGCCAAACTACGCTTATTTTTGTGATGACCGTGCCATTTGGGATCGTAGAGTACTTACTAATCAGGATGTACTAAATCTTTTCGCTGAACATAAATTCAATCTTTACTTTAAGCCAGATAAAAAATTTGGTTACTGTAATACTAATTATGCGATGCTGGCTCTGATAATAGAGAAAGTAACACATATGAATTACCGGGATGCAATGAAAAAAATACTTTTTGATCCTTTAGGAATGAAAAATACTTATGTATTCGATTATGAAAAAGATCGTTCTACTGCAAGTTTATCTTATAAAGGCAATAATGTATTATATGGTTTTGACTTTTTAGATAATGTTTATGGTGATAAAAACATCTACTCTACTCCTCGCGATCTTTTAAAATTTGATCTTGCGACATATTCTAAAAAATTCCTGAATCCAAAACTTTTAAAAGAAGTTTTCCAAGGATATAGCTATGAGCATAAAGGAACTAAAAACTACGGGCTTGGTATTCGTATGCATGAATGGGAAACTGGTGAGAAGTTATTTTACCATAACGGCTGGTGGCATGGCAATACTTCTTCTTATGTTACTTTAAAAAAGGACACTGTAACTATTATTGCATTATCTAATAAATTTTCTTATAAACCGTATAAGGTTTGGAAATTATCTCCTCTCTTTGGGCATTATCCTATTAAACCTGAAAAAAACGACGACTTGTTCGATTAACTTAAACCCCAGTATTTACTTAGTATAGGGATAGCAGAATGTTTGATTAATCTTTTTGTTGCAGCAAGCTTTTATCAAGTTTATTATTGGATCTACGATAATTTTGCCCTATTTACTATTCCTAATAACTAGTTGGTCTGGATAGCGCTAATATTGGCAACAGATTTTGTTTGGTATTGGTACCATCGACTAGGACTGAAGTCAATATTTTTTGGGCCACAGATATTGTACACCACCAAAGCGAGGAGTTTAACCTTACGGCTTCGGCAAGAATCACAACTATTCAGGCAGTAATAAGAACCGTTTTTTGGTGCGTGTTACCACTTATAGGATTCCATCCTAAAATGGTTATTACGATGTTGCTTGTTGTACATAGAGCCTACTCCTTTTTTATACTACGCAGGTATTAAAAAGAGTTAAATGGCTTGAATATGTTTTCATTACGCCTTACCCTATTTTTACCGATGTCATATTTAATGAACCTCCAACGAGCTTATCATTAAAAAAGTTAATTGTATCATTACTATCCTGTAAACCTAAGCTATATAATAACGGATAATAATGATCAGGAGTTGGGATGGCAAGTTTAGCTGCTTTATTCAGGTTTTCATAATCAATTAATGCCTTATGATTACCATCGGTTATTGTTTGCTTAAATACTTCGTTCATCTCAATAGCCCAATCGAACCCGTAATTAGGTTCATTAAGCTTTTGCCAGTCGACCATTCTTAAATTATGAACCATATTGCCACTGCCAATTATAAGTACTCCTTTTTTGCGTAATGATGCTATTTCTTTAGCAAGTTCGTAATGGTATTGTGGAGGTTGACCATAATCAATACTTAATTGCAAAACAGGTATATCAGCATCGGGGTACATATGTCTTACAACTGTCCATGTACCATGATCCAATCCCCAATCATGGTCTAAACCAACGTTGGTTGATGTAATTAATTTTGATGTAGCTTCTGCCAATTCAGGACTACCTTTGGCAGGATATTGTACATCGAATAAAGCCTGAGGAAATCCACCAAAATCATGAATGGTTTTAGGCTCTTCCATAGCAGTAATATGTGTACCTCTGGTTAACCAGTGTGCCGATATTACCAAAACAGCTTTGGGTCTGGTAATTTCCTGTCCCATTTTTGCCCATGTACGCGAAAACTCATTATCCTCAATACCATTCATAGGCGATCCATGCCCTATAAAGAGTACCGGATGCTTTATATCTTCTTCTCCTAAACTGTCGGTCCAGTTTTTAAAATTGTGTAAAGACATTTTTAGTATTGATTTTTAGTATGAGAATACCCTATCAGGAATTATTCTTTTACAAGATGAATTCCATCTTCTTTTATTTCAATCAGTTTTTGTTTGTATAATGTACCTATTGCTTTTTTGAAGGTTTTTTTACTCATCTTCAACACGGTTTTTATATCCTCGGGATGACTGTTGTCATTAAGGCGTAAAAAACCACGACTGGCTCGGAGTTCATCCAGGATTTTTTCAGCGTTTGGCTCAATATTCTCAAAACCGGATTTTTGAAGCGATACATCAATCTTATTATCAGGACGAATTGTTTTAATATAACCTTTCATCCTGTCACCAGTACGTAAGTCTTCATAAACTTCATCTTTATACATTAGTCCTTTATGCTGCTCATTAATGATAACATTAACTCCTAGTTCTGTAATATGAGAAATGATAAGGTCTACCTCTTCACCCTGTTCCACAGTAAGTTCTTCATTATTCAGGAACTGGTTAATCTTACTGGTTCCAACCAGTCTGTTCGATTTTTCATCGATGTACATATATACAAGATAACGCTTACCTTTCTCCATTGGTCTTGCTTGTTCCCTGAATGGAACAAACAAATCTTTCTCAAGACCCCAATCTAAAAAAGCTCCAAATTTATTTGTATAATTTACGCGTAGTAATGCAAACTCATTAAGGTAAATATAAGGCTCTAAAGTAGTAGCTACCGGGCGTTCTTCATGGTCAAGGTAAACAAATACAATAAGCTCCTCTCCTACTTCAAATTCACGTGGTACGTATTTATTGGGTAATAATATATCTTCTTTTCCATCGCTTAGATAAAGTCCTACTTGTGTATCTCTAACTATCTTAAGCGTGTTGTATTTTCCTATTTCAATCATTTCTGTTAATTTCAGTCCACAAAGGTACGAAGATTATAATAAGGAAAATATGCACACTGAATTGCATTGACCGAAAATGATTTATATTTATCATATATAAATATTGAAGATGTTATTTAAAGAAAAGCATTTACAAGGGATTAAATCCGGAGAAATTTCGCTTGCATATCGCAAATGGAAAAAGCCTGCTGTTAAAAGTGGGAGTCTTATAAAAACAAGCATAGGACTTGTTGTCATAAATGAGATTAATGAAGTACTTGCTAATGAAATTACGGACAACGATGCTGCTAATGCCGGCTTTATTTCTTTAAATGAATTGCTGAAACTTTTGAATTCAATATCCGAAGGAACTATTTATAAGATTAATGTTGCCTATTATGATGAAGATCCCCGAATCGCTTTACGCGAAAATACAAATCTTGAAAATGAAGAATTAGAAGAAATCTCTAATAAACTAGAGCGTCTTGATCGTTATAGCAAACAAGGAGATTGGACATTGGAAATCCTAAAACTGATAAACGAAAATCCAACACTTAGAGCTGCTGATCTTTCTCGAAAAACAAAATGGGAAAAAGAATGGCTTAAACTTAATATCCGAAAATTAAAAAACCTTGGTTTAACTATTAGCCATGAAGTTGGTTATTCTATTTCTCCTTTAGGAGAAAAGTATTTGGAATGGTTGACCAAATAGTCTAAACTAACTCTTTAAAGTACTGAAGCAAGATCTTGTCATTTTCCAACATAGGCGTAAATACTTCCAATATTTTTGGCTGAGAAGAAACTGTCATAAATGTTTCAAGTTCTGATTTTAATTGTACTTCATCAGTTGCCTTTTGATAGCTAAAGCCATACATTTTTGCTAAATGCTCGGCAGTAAAGTTATGTGCCGTTTCAAAATAGGTGTTAAAAACAGGTGTTTCGTTATGCCCGGGTAATATCCTGAAAATACCCCCACCTCCATTATTGATAATAATTATTTTAAAATCTTCAGGAATATAGTTATTCCACAAAGCATTACTATCATACAAAAAGCTAATATCGCCTGTAATTAAAACGTTTTCTTTTTTACTGGCAAGTGCCGCACCAATAGCTGTAGATGTACAGCCATCTATACCGCTTGTTCCTCTATTGCAAAATACTTCAATAGTTGGTTTAATATCAAACAGCTGTGCATAACGTATAGGTGAACTATTACTTATCTGCAATTGAGAATTTTCAGGTAAGGCTGGTAATATATATTCGAAAGCTTTAAAATCTGAAAAAGGAATTTTAGACAAGTACAAATCATGTTTTATCTTTCTAAAAGCTTTTAATTCCTGAGTCCTTCTGTTATAGTCACTTTCAACAAATTGTGTTTTTGGTAAAAAGTCATTGAGGAAATTATTGGCATCTGTTACAAAATGCTTTGTAAGATGACCAAAGGTATCATATGCCCTAAGCGGATCGATGTGCCAATGCTCTGCCGGGCCATATTTTCTTAAAAATGCCTTTACCCGTTTTGAAACCACTAATCCTCCAAATGTCACTAATATATCAGGACGATAAGCCTCAAAATCTTCATTTATAAAGGGTGTAATTATAGTATCTATACTGTTTAAAAAACTATTATGATGCAGGTTGGATGTTGTTTCGGTCATTACGACTACCGAAGGATCATTAGCCAATTGTTCAATAATAGCCGTGTCAATTGCATTAGGATAGTTTACCCCTACTAAAATCAACTTCTTTTTAGCAGTATTCCATTTTTCTAAATATGGGGTAAGATCTTCCGGAACAATGACATCTTCAATAACAGTATTAAAAACCGGTGCTAAAATAGAAAGTTCGGTTACTGTTTCATATAATGGTTCTTCAAAAGGAGCATTAATATGCACAGGTCCTTTTAACAATGTAGCCGTATTTATAGCTTTGTTAATCAGGTCATCATTTTCTTGTGATGCATCTTCAAGCAGATTAGCATTAAAGAGTATATGATTTGCATATACATTTTCTTGCCTAATAGTTTGCCCATCACCTATATCTATCTTATCATGTGGCCTGTCAGCAGAAATAACAATTAATGGGATTTGACTGTAAAAAGCCTCAGCAACTGCAGGGTAATAGTTTAACAATGCCGAACCTGATGTACAAACTAAGGCTACTGGTTGCTGTAATTGCTGTCCCATACCGGTAGCAAAAAAAGCGGCACAACGCTCATCCGCAATACTATAACATGTGAAATTAGGGTTATTGGCAAAGCCTATGGTAAGAGGCGCATTACGCGACCCTGGAGATATTACAATATTAGTAACTCCTTTAGCCAGACATATTTCTAATATACTTTGGGCTAAAGGTATTTTGGGATAGATCATTCTAGGCAGTTTAATAATTTTCAGTTCAGTATTTAGCAATTAAATACTGAACTGAAAATCAAGAAGAAATTAGGCTTTAATCCAGTTTACAATTTCCGGATCTGTAGGTAATGTTTTTGGGCTAACAACTTTTTCCAGTTGCCCATCTTTATTTATAAGGTATTTTTGAAAATTCCATTCTACCTCACTATCCTGTAGGCCGTTATTAGCTTTACGAGTAAGAAACTGGTATATAGGAGCCATATCATCCCCTTTAACAGATATTTTATCCATCATTGGGAAGGTTACGCCATAATTGCGTTCGCAAAACTCAGCAATTTCTTTATTGTTTCCTGGTTCCTGAGACGCAAAGTTATTTGCAGGGAATCCAACAATTACTAATCCTTTGTCCTTATATTCCTTATACAAAGCTTCAAGGTCTTTATATTGTGGAGTTAATCCACATTTAGAAGCTGTATTAACTATAATTACTTTCTTACCTTTTAATGATGCAAAATCAAACTCTTCGCCATTAAGGGCTTTTACTTTAAACTGATATAGACTTGTTGCAGGCATAGATTCTGTTTTTTCGGCTACGGCCGTTTGTTTAGATTCAGTTTTGTTCTGGCAGCTAAATAACATTGTTAGTGCACAGCCAAGCATTATTACATTCTTCATTCTACGTTTTTATTTATATAAAATTACGAAAAATTACTTCTTAAAGTATTTCCTATACTGGATATTAGAGAAAATACCCAATGCAATTACAATTAATGCCATCCATAAGAAATACATTGGCGTTCTTACCTCTCCACTAGCATATGAATGTAAACCAGTCAGGTAGAAGTTAACTCCAAAATAAGTCATCAAGATTGCGGCAAAAGCTAATACGCTAAAGAAATTGTATATCCATGTTCCTCTTAAAGCAGGAACAAAACGCATATGTATAACGAATGCATATACCATAATACTTACTAATGCCCAAGTTTCTTTAGGGTCCCAACCCCAGTAACGACCCCAGCTTTCATTGGCCCATTGTCCTCCAAGGAAGTTACCTATAGTAAGCATTACAAGTCCTACAGTAAGTGCCAGTTCATTAATATAAGTAAGTTCCTTAATGTTAAGTTCCATTTTTACTTTATTATTCTTGTTAGTGAATAACATAAGTATCATAGTTACCATACCCAATACCATAGCTAGTGTAAACGGACCGTAGCTACCTACAATAACCGCAACGTGGATCATTAACCAGTATGAATCTAACACAGGAACAAGATTACCTATTTCTGGGTCTGTCCAGTTCCAATGTGCCACCATCAATACCATCGAAGCTACAAAAGCTGTAGATGCAACTGTAAGCTCTGATTTACGACCAAAGAAAAGACCGAAGAACATTGTAGCCCAACCAACATAAATAACCGATTCGTAAGCATTACTCCATGGTGCGTGGCCTGATATATACCAACGGGCTATAAGTCCTAGTGTATGTAATCCAAATAAAACTGCAATAATAATATGGAAAAATTTTACAGTAATCTTAATACCTTTGCGAGGATAAAATATCTTAACAATTGTAAATAAGAACATTAATATACCTGCATACAGGTACCAAGAAAAAAGTTTTTTGAAAATGTCATATTTGTTGTATAATATCTCTGCCTCTACTTTGTCCTTATGAGGCATTATAGCTGCACCATATTTACTCTGATACTTCTCAAGACCTTCAAGAAGGCTATCTGCGAGTTTATAATCTCCCGTATCAATAGCCTTACCTAATGACTGTACATAAAACGGAAGTATGTTTTTAACTTTATCCAGCTCAGCGTTTTTCAGATCACTTATTTCAAGGTAAGAAACCCATTTATGGTTCTTATCATTTGGAACCGGATATACTTTTAATATCTGACCCGTAAGTGCAGAATACAAAAGATTCACTTTTTTATCAATATCAATATAGTCTTTTTGAAACTGCGTTGCTTCTTTTTCACGGTATGCTTTTTCAAGTATATGAGAAAGTTTGTAGTTCCCTTGAGCATCAAAGAAATCGGCTAATGCAGCAAATTTTACGCTTTTATCAAGACCTGCAACAATTCTTAAACTGTCATTACCTCTTTTAAGGGAGATAACAGGTACATTGTACCATACCTGATCCATCATTGTCATGGATAAAAATACCTGATCGGCATTAAGTCCTTTATAAGTATCACTCTTACTTACTTTACGTAATAACTCAGATGAGAATGTATTTGCCGGTTTCATCCTTCCTCCTGCATCCTGAATGATCATACGTCCAAATTTTGCAGCATGCTCTTCACTAACTTTATATTTGTTAATTAGCGAATCCATTTGCTTCTCAGTTGGTTTTTCATGCATATGAGATTGAGCAAAACCACCAATAGTAAAGAACAATAAGAACATAGTAAGCAGTTTAGCTTTCTTTTCTCTTACTTTTTCCAGTTTACGTTTTACATCGCCAAAACGGGTATTCTTATCAAATAATATAGCTAATAATCCAATGTACAGGAAGAAATAACCAATATACGTTATCCACGTACCCCAAAAATCATGATTTACAGAAAGTGCTGTTCCTTTTTCATCAGCATCAAATGAGGCCTGAAAAAATCGGTAGCCTCTATAATCAAGTATATTATTCATATATATACGGGCATCAAAAGTATTATTTCGTTCTTCGTCTTTTACAGTAACCTGGCTTTCAAAAGAAGCATAGCTAGATTCGGTTCCCGGATATTTTTTAGCAATAAAGTCATTAACTGTTATTGAAAAAGGAAGCTCATAGGTTCTGCTTCCATAAATAAGTGTATACTCAAGCTTACCAAGTTTAAACGAATGCGGAACACCCATTTTAGCTTTACCTCCTAAAAGTGTAACCTCTTTCTCTTGTCCTTCAGATTTTACAGTAACTGTTAAAGCTGCATCTTCTTTCGTTTTAAAGTCGTTGTTAGATACATAGTCTATTTTACCTTTAATTGCTGCATCAGGAAATACAAAACGGGAATTGGCAACATTATAAAGAGATCGGAACATCAATGGTTCTTCGGTATCTTTAGTAACTGCGCCTTTCATCTGATCTGCCATTCGCATAAAATCGCCTTCAAAAGGAGTTTTTATAGTATAAACGCCATCTTTAAGATTGATGTTTATTGCGCCTTCTGTAGGCTTATTAAAAGCATAAAGAATATTATGAATACTCTGAACTTCACCTTCTTTAAGGAAATGCTCGTGCCTTGTACCTTCACCAGATTCTACTAATTTTAGGTAGTAAATACCATTAGGATCTTCTACAATAGTTTCTTTAGCTCCTATTTTAAAGTCTTTATATTTAATTTCGATAGGAATTCCACTAAACTCTTCTGACATTGTGAAATTATTACTACCCAAAAAAGATAATGCCCAAGGCAGTTTTGCAGACGAAAACATTAAATGCTCCTGAAAAGTCTTACGTCGCATTTCGCCTTCATGCTCGCCATCAACAAAAACAGTAAGGTATGTTTTATCTGAATAGAAGCTGCTTTCAGTAGCTCCTTCCCTGATAGGCATCATCCCCTCAAAGCTAATATAACGGGTAACAAAAGCTCCGGCAATAATTAATATAAACGAAAGGTGAAGCATTAGTGTAGCCCACTTTTCTTTTTTATGAAGTTGGTAACGTTTAATGTTTCCGAAAAAATTAATAACAAACACCAACATAATAAGCTCAAACCATTTAGCATTGTAAATGTATAAGCGGGCAGTTTCTGTATTATAAGCATCTTCGATAAATGTACCTACACCTAATGCAATAGCAAAAGTGATAAAAAGTACGGCCATTAAACGCGTGGAAGAAAAGAACGATATAATTTTATTCATGATAACAGGAAGTTATTTTACAAATTGTTGCAAAAGTACTCAAAACTTCATTTTCAGAGGCTATTTAATTCTTAAAAAATCTTAGGAAACAATAATACTTATGCAGTGTTGTTTTAATATTTATTTATATTTGTGTTTGGTTCTGTCTAGAGTGAATAAACTCAAAGCTTTACTGTTTAATTTTACTTTTCTGAGGGCTTATATTTTATAATTAACTATTTATTTTAAGATATATACTACATTTTAAGTTATTTGAACTCAATATTGTTTAGTAAATTTAAATTCGCCATAACAATCACAAATCAATTTATAAATTAATGAGAATACCAAAATTTCTACTTCTCTTCTGTCTTATAGGGCTAACATCTTTTGCTCAGGAAGTAATACAAAATAACCAATCCAAGTTTGACGATATTATGTATCGTCGAGGTAATGTATACCGTTCTGCTTCCGGTGTTCCAGGTCCGGAATATTGGCAGAATAGAGCCGATTATGCCATTGAAGTTGAACTTGACGACAAAAATAGTATGCTGAAAGGTAAAATGACAATGACCTATCAGAACAATAGCCCTGAAGAATTAAGTTACATATGGATGTATGTAGAGCAAAATCGTTTTACGGAAGATTCAAGAGGAACACTTACAACTCCTATTATGGGTAATCGTTATAGTGGCGATGTTGATGGTGGTATTAAAATTACAGGTCTTACTGCAAAAACAAAAGGAGATGCCTCTACAAAACATCTGATTAATGATACCCGTATGCAGGTGTTTTTTAATGAACCAATCAAAGCAAAAGGTGGTATTGCAACCGTTTCTATGAATTTTGAATTTAAAATTCCAGAGGAAGGTATGGACCGTATGGGACAGTTTAAAACAAAAGAAGGTATTATATATTCAATAGCGCAATGGTATCCTAGAGTTGCCGTTTTTGATGATGTAATCGGATGGAATACAGAACCTTATTTAGGTGCAGGTGAGTTTTATGTTGAATATGGTGACTTTGATTATAAAGTAACTGTACCTTATGATTATATTGTTGTAGGATCAGGGGAATTAGTCAATCCAAAAGAAGTTTTATCTAAAGAATTACTTAGCCGTTGGGGTAAAGCTACCCAAAGCGATAAAACAGTTTACCTTATAGCTCCTGATGAAGTTAAAAACACCAAACTTACCAGACCATCACAAAGTGGTAAAACAACATGGCATTTTAAAATGAAAAATAGCCGCGATGTAGCTTTTGCTACTTCAAAAGGTTTTATTTGGGATGCTGCAAAAATTAATTTACCAAGTGGTAAAAAAGCAGTAGCCCAATCTGTTTATTCTAAAGAAAGTGACGGTAATAAAGCATGGGGTCGTTCTACAGAATACACAAAGGCATCAATAGAGCATTATTCTGAAAAATGGCTTGAGTACCCTTACCCTAATGCCGTTAACGTTGCATCAAATGTTGGTGGTATGGAATATCCAGGATTATCTTTCTGTCACGCTACAAGTGTGGGTGAAGACTTATGGGGAGTTACAGATCACGAATTTGGTCATAACTGGTTTCCTATGATAGTTGGATCTAATGAACGTCGTTATGCCTGGATGGATGAAGGATTTAACACCTTTATAAACCATTACAGCACCTTAGCTTTTAATAAAGGTGAATACCCATCAAGTACTGCTAAAGGACGTGCGATGATATTTTGGTACAGATCCAAACAAAGAGAAAACATTAATACATACCCTGATGTTGCGAGAAGTAGTAATCTTGCTTATACAGCTTATTATAAACCTGCAACAGGAATGATCTTACTTCGTGAATATATTCTTGGTGCAGAACGTTTTGATTATGCTTTCAAATCATATATCAAATCGTGGGCTTACAAACATCCGCAGCCATCAGACTTTTTTAATGCGATGGATAATGGTGCCGGAGAGAATCTTAACTGGTTTTGGAGAGCTTGGTTTATGGGGAATGGTAATATAGATCTTGGTATTACCGATGTAGTTCAAAATTCAGATTCTGCGATCATTACGTTTGTAAATAAGGGAGATGTACCAATGCCTGTAGTCTTTAAAATTGTTTATGAAGACGATACTAAAGAAATTAAAACCTTACCTGTAGAAGTTTGGCAACGCCAAAACCAATGGGATTATCTGGTAAAATCATCCAAGCAAATAAAAGCTATAGATATTGATCCCGAAAGGCTTTTACCGGATATTGATATTAATGATAACTCATGGTATAAGAAGTAATTTATTCGGTATCAATAAAAAGGGCAATTCTATTATAGAATTGCCCTTTTTATTTGAATTATAAACCTTTATAATTTATGCTTTATTGAGATTTAGTTTACTATGTTTACGACTGAATCCAAAATAAATTGAAAGACCAATTAGTAACCATATAGAGAAATAAATCCAGTTCCATACACTAAGCTGTGCCATCATATAAAGGCAACAAATAAGCCCTAACAATGGAATAAGTGATAAGTTTTGGCGATATGACCAAATGGTAAGAAAAAACAGCGATATAAAAAATATCCACATTGGTATTTTATGTTTAAACAGATCAAAACCACTTTCATATTTAAGACTGTCAGCTATAGGAAGTGAATCTACTATAGTAGTATATTCTGAGGTATTACTATGGTAATGACTCAATATATGCTCTAAATCCTGAGTATCTGCAGTAGCTTTATGTTTATCTATTTTAAGAAGATGCTCATATACAACTTTAGCTTCATTCTCACTTAATGATGTTACTATTGTTGCAGGACTATTAACTTCTTTATCGTTATTAATAAAGGCCATAGCAGTCTCTTTATTATATGTAAATGAAAATATAAGACCTAATATTAATGCTACAGGCATAATATATTTGGCATTTAGATAAGGAGTTTTAAATTTTCCTCTAGGAATATCCGGTCTATTCTGCAACACTAATACCCCTGCACATACCAATACAAAAGCAAATAAAGTACCAATACTACAAAGATCAGTTACTATAGTAAGGTTAAGGAATAATGCAGGAATAGCTACTACAAAACCAGTTACTATTGTTGCATAAGACGGTGTTTTGAACTTAGGATGCACTTTAGAGTAACGCTTTGGCAGTAAACCATCGCGGCTCATACTCATCCATATACGTGGTTGTCCCATTTGGAAAACCAAAAGTACACTAGCCATTGCTACTACTGCACTTACAGCAATAATACCTGACATCCATTTAAGATCCAGTCTTTCGAAAACAAAAGCTAAAGGATCACCAACACTTAGTTCTGTATAGCTTACCATACCAGTTAAGACTAATGCTATAAGGATATAAAGAATGGTACATATTATAATGGCCCACATCATACCACGAGGTAAATCACGCTGAGGATTTTTACATTCTTCTGCCGTTGTAGATATAGCATCAAAGCCTATATATGCAAAAAATACTGCTGATACTCCTTTAAGTACTCCACTGGCTCCATTAGGAGCAAATGGATCCCAATTAGCCGTGTCTACATAAAACACACCCACAGCAATGACAAGCAATATAATACACAGTTTAACTACAACCATCATATTACTGGCATTACGGGATTCTTTCATCCCACGGTAAACTAAAGCTGTAATTAGTATTATTATTAAAAGAGCAGGTAAATCAGCCACAAGATGTAAGGGGCCTATTGTTGGTGCTGTAGTATAAGCGGTATAAGCCGTTTGAATATTTGCACTAAGATTTTCAAATGCTTTTCCACCCTGCATTAAGGCGGTAGCCTCATGATAACCATTCGAAGCACTTAGATAATCCATTTGTATCCATTGAGGGAGGTGTAACCCTCCGCTTTCGAGCAATCCTGTAAAATAATCACTCCACGATATAGCTACCGTTACATTACCAATAGCATATTCCATAATAAGCGCCCAACCTATCATCCATGCTATTATTTCTCCAAATGCAACATATGAATAAGTATAAGCACTTCCGGACACAGGAACCATCGATGCAAATTCGGCATAAGCAAAGGCAGCAAAACCACAGGCAAGAGCAGTAAAAAGAAATAGGAAAATTACCGCTGGCCCTCCGTCAGCACTGGCTTTACCAATCGTACTAAATATCCCCGCTCCTATTATCGCTGCGATTCCAAAAGCAGCAAGGTCTTTTACAGTTAAATATCTTCCGAGTGACTGATGTCCATCTGAATTATTTTCAACCTGATTTAATATGTCCTGAACATTCTTTTTTCTGAATAAATCTTTTAATGCCATTGATTTGGATTATTATCTGCATTTAGATGCAGTAAACAAATATAAAAACTTAATCGAAAAAAGTTGCATTCATTTCTATAATTCATAATCTTTTCTTAAATTACATCTATAGTAATTTTCTATATCCAGATAAGTAAATATGATAAATATCATATTCCCCTAACACTATTTTTTTCTACTTTTGTCATACTAAAATTAATTTAATCATTTAAAATAATATACTATGTCATTAGTAGGAAAAAAATTCCCAAACCTTGCAATTGATGCAATCTCAGAAATGGGTGATAACCTAAAAATTAACATTTTCGAAGAAGCAGTTAACAACAATAAAAAAGTTATATTGTTTTGGTACCCAAAAGATTTTACTTTTGTTTGCCCTACAGAACTTCACGCTTTTCAGGCTGCTTTAAGTGAGTTTGAAAAAAGAAATACAATTGTAATAGGTGCATCTTGTGATACTAATGAAGTTCACTTTGCATGGCTTAATACTCCAAAAGATAAAGGTGGTATAGAAGGTGTTACTTACCCGATCCTTGCAGATACAAATAGAAATCTTGCTAACATTCTTGGTATTCTTGACATCGAGTCTTCAGAATACAATGATGAAACAGATTCTGTTGTTCTTACAGGATCTAACGTTACTTACAGAGCTACTTACCTTATTGACGAAACGGGGAAAATTTTCCACGAGAGCGTTAACGATATGCCATTAGGCCGTAACGTAAACGAATACTTAAGACTAATTGATGCTTACACTCACGTACAAGTTAAAGGTGAAGTATGTCCTGCAAACTGGGAAGAAGGAAAAGAAGCTATGACTGCTGACCGTAGTGGTGTTGCATCTTACCTTTCTTCTAACTAAAAAATAAATATCATGTTACAAGAACTTGAAAAAGATAACCTGGCAGAAATCATTGCAACCTCCCCTACTGTAGTAGTACAGTATTCGGCAGGATGGTGTGGTAACTGCAGGATAATGAAACCGAAGTTCAAAAAAATGGCTACCGAGAATGAAAATGTAACATTTATCATTGCCGATGCCGAAAATTTCCCTGAATCAAGAAAACTTGCCAAGGTAGATAACCTACCTACATTTGCTACTTTTAAAAATGGAGTTCTTGTAAATCAGGTACAAACAAATAAAGTTGAACTTTTAACCGATCTAGTCAATGAAGTTACCAGTAATTAAGCATTTAACTCAATTTATTGAGGATAATGACCAAGACTATGTTATTGAAACCCTTGAGGTATTAGAAGCCTTAACCGAAGTTCCTTCTCTTAAAGATGAAGAACTGGACGTTATAGGCGAACTGATCTCTAACATGTATGGCGCGCTTGAGGTAAATAAAATGATAAAAGACGGCATGGATAAAAAAGAAGCCCTAAACAGCTTTATGATGCGCGTTCTTGGCGCCATAGATAAGAATTAGGTTTTTATAATCTCATATCAAAAAACGCTTCCGGAAACGGGAGCGTTTTTTAGTTAATTTTACATCCAAATTAAAATATACTATGCGCCTTTATATAAAAAATATGGTTTGTCCAAGATGCATTTCCGCAGTACGTAATGAGCTGAATCAAATGAAAATAGATACTACATCAATAGAACTTGGCCAAGTGGATATAGTAAATGAGCTTACTACTGAAGAGTTGCAGCATCTTGATTATTCGCTAAGAAAGATAGGTTTTGAACTAATTGGCGATCGAAAAAGCAGAATGATAGAGCAAATAAAGAATGAAATTGTTTATCTGGTACATCATTCTGACGAAGCAATTACTACTAATTTATCAACCTGGCTTTCAGATAAACTACACTACGACTATACTTACTTAAGCAATCTTTTCTCTGAAGTTGAAGGCACTACTATTGAAAAATATTATATAGCGCAACGAATAGAAAAAGTAAAAGAATTACTTGTATATGATGAGCTTTCACTCTCTGAAATAGCTGATAGCCTTGGCTATAGCAGTACTGCTTACCTATCAAGTCAATTTAAAAAAGTAACCGGCCTTACTCCTACTTTTTATAAATCGATAAAAGAGACAAAAAGAAAAAACATTGACGAACTGTAAATGTTAATAGCATTTCCAAAAATAACATAAGGGCTATAATAGGGATAAAACGGAACTTTGTAATGTCTTAAATAAGTAACAAAATTTCATTTAACCCGGTGAATTTAAAACCTACACCTAACCCAAAACAAAATGACACATACATATCATATTACAGAAATGACTTGCTCTGGATGCGTAGCAAAAGTAAGCCACATTCTTAAGCGAATACCTGATGTAACTAAGGTTGACGTTAATCTTGAAAACGGAGAAACGACCATTACAATGGATAACCATGTAGCTACAACTACACTACAAGAAGCATTAAAAGATCACCCTAAATATAAGCTTACAGAGCTAAAACAACACCACATTGCAAAGCCTGTAAATATATTTGCAGAACAGATTGAAGAAAAGAAAAGCTGGACAGTTACTTATAAACCTATATTGCTGATATTTGGATACATAACAGCAATATCTTTAATTGTTGCTTTATGGGGTAACGGCTTTAGCGGAATGATGTTTATGCAGGTTTTCATGGCCGGTTTTTTTCTCATTTTTTCTTTCTTTAAAATGCTGGATCTAAAAGGTTTTGCAAACAGCTATGCTATGTATGATATCGTTGCTAAGAAATTTAAAGGTTGGGGATATATTTATGCTTTTTTAGAATTAGGACTAGGGCTTTCTTTTGCATTAGGAACTTATCCTTTATTCATTAATGGCTTTACCGCAGTATTAATGTCTGTTAGCTTAATAGGTGTATTACAAAGCGTTGTAAATAAAAAGAAAATACAATGTGCCTGTTTGGGTGCTGTTTTTAACCTACCTATGAGTACCGTAACCATAATAGAAGATGCTTTAATGATTGCCATGAGTATAGCTATGCTATTTATGTACCTATAAAAATTACCCGCCTGCTGTGCCATACCATATATTTTCTTACTTTTGCTATCTTAAAACAAAACATAGAAAATGGCTAATATCACATTGGGCGGAAATCCCGTAACAACATCTGGCGAATTGCCTAAAACAGGCACAAAATCACCAGATTTTACTCTTGTAAAAACAGATCTTTCTACAGTATCACTTTCCGATTTTAAAGGCGGTAAATTGGTGCTTAACATATTCCCTAGTGTTGACACCGGTACTTGTGCAGCGTCTGTAAGGCAGTTTAATCAAAAAGCAAGCACTTTAGATAACACAACAGTACTTTGTATTTCACGTGACCTTCCATTTGCACAAAATCGTTTTTGTGGAGCTGAAGGTCTTGAAAATGTAGTTTCATTATCTGATTTTAGAGATGGAAGTTTTGGTGAAGCTTACGGATTAACAGTTACAAATGGCCCGTTAGAAGGACTTCATTCAAGAGTCGTTGTAGTTATAGATGAAGAAGGTAACGTAAAATATACTGAGCAGGTAGCAGATATTAAAGACGAGCCTAATTACGAAAACGCACTTGCAGCACTATAACATAACCAACTTATTTGAATGAAAGATAACAGGTTTGTTAAAGGCAGAATAAAAAGTACTGAATATTCGGTTAAAGGAGCATACAAACTCATTACTACCGAACATAGTATTATGGTGCAGTTTTTTATTGGTATAGCCATAACTGTTGCAGGATTTTATTTTGAAATCTCTGCTACTGAGTGGATGTTTCAAGTACTTGCAATAGGCCTTGTGTTGGCTATAGAGGGTCTAAATACGGCTGCCGAAAAAATTGCAGATTTTATTCATCCTGAATATCACGAAAAAATAGGTTTTATAAAAGACATAGCTTCAGGAGCTGTGTTTTTTGCCGCTATGGCTGCCATAGCAATAGGTGCTATAATTTATTACCCTAAAGTAGCACTGCTTTTTTAAATTTATTGATATTTTTACATTCGCGATATTTATTATAAATGGCAAAGAGCAAAAAAGAAACATCAGGTGCAACTGCATCTAAACCTGCTACCGAAAAGAAAAAATGGGCTTTATCCCGTCAGCACAAAGTGCTTATTGGAATCTTATTTTTTCTTTTTTCGGTAGCATTACTGTTATCGTTTATATCATATTTCCTTTATTGGGAGCTGGATCAAAGTGAATTAGCAGCTTTTAGTGACAGAAAACAAAGCGTTCATAACTGGTTGGGGAAATTTGGTGCCTATCTGGCTGATCTTTTCCTATATCATGGTTTTGGTGTTGCTTCATTTATATTAATACGCTTTTTCTTTTTAACAGGAGCTTATCTTGTGTTGGATCTCCCTGTAAGGAAATTAAAAAGAACATTATTTTGGGATTTATTCCTTATTATCATAGTTTCAATTCTTTTTGGTTTTTTCAATCCCTACCTGCCTGAATTAGGTGGAATTATAGGATTTGAAATGAACTTGTTTATGCAGGACTATCTTGGCAAAATAGGAACTATACTTGTGCTTGTATTTGGATTGTTCATCTTCCTTATTTTCAGGATCAAAATATCTCCGGATGCTATTAAAACGTTCTTTGAACGTAAACATGATGATGTTGAAGAAGATCAGGAAAAAGCAGAGGAAAGTATAAATTCGCCAATAGCTACTCCTGTAATTCCTTCTAATCCTCTTGTCTCTCATGATGTTTTTGAAGATGACGAAGACGATGAAGAACTTAATAATATTGAATTAAAAACGGTTACACCACCAGTTCCTGTTGCTGTAACCCCTCCGGCTCCATCTCAATTCGAAATCAATCGCGAATCGTTAAAGCCAACAATCGAGCATTCGTCAGAAATTAAATTAGAAACCAATGCTAAACCTAAACAACCTGAAGCGGCTGTACAGGTTAACCAAATTATAGAAACGGCAGATCAGAATTTTGTTATTGAAAAATCTGTTGAAGAGCCAACAATTGAAGAAAATCTTGCTGCAAGACTTGTTAAAGATTTTGGAGAATTTGATCCAACTCTGGAACTTTCTAATTATCAATTCCCTTCAATTGAGTTATTAAAAGATTATTCTTCGGGAGGTATTACAATCAACCAGGAAGAACTTGAAGAAAACAAAAATCGTATTGTAGAAACCTTACGTAATTATAAAATTGAAATTGCTCAGATAAAAGCAACCGTAGGACCTACAGTAACATTATATGAAATTGTACCCGAAGCTGGTATTCGTATTTCTAAAATTAAGAGCCTTGAAGACGATATTGCTCTTTCACTTTCAGCATTAGGTATACGTATTATTGCTCCTATTCCTGGAAAAGGAACTATAGGTATAGAAGTGCCAAACAAAACTCCAACCATGGTATCCATGAAGAGCGTTATTGGCTCTCCTAAATTCCAGACCGCCGAAATGGAACTCCCTATTGCTTTAGGAAAAACCATATCCAATGAAACCTTTGTAGTTGACCTTGCAAAAATGCCTCACCTTCTTATGGCTGGTGCTACCGGACAAGGTAAATCGGTAGGTTTAAATGCTGTTCTTACTTCATTATTATACAAAAAACATCCTGCAGAGGTAAAATTTGTATTGGTAGACCCTAAAAAGGTAGAACTTACATTGTTCAATAAAATTGAAAGACATTATCTTGCCAAGCTACCAGATGATGGCGATGCTATTATAACCGATAATACTAAGGTTATAAACACGCTAAATTCATTATGCGTAGAGATGGACAATCGTTATAATCTACTTAAAGATGCGATGGTGAGGAACATTAAAGAATATAATGAAAAATTCCGCCATAGGAAATTGAATCCTGAAAATGGACACCGTTTCTTACCGTATATTGTATTAGTAGTGGATGAGTTTGCCGATCTTATTATGACAGCCGGTAAAGAAGTAGAAACACCTATTGCGCGTCTTGCTCAGTTAGCACGTGCCATTGGTATTCACCTTATTATTGCTACCCAAAGACCATCGGTAAATGTTATTACAGGTATTATAAAAGCTAACTTCCCAGCCAGAATAGCTTTTAGGGTTACTTCTAAAATTGACTCCCGTACTATTTTAGATAGCCAGGGCGCTGACCAGTTAATAGGTCGAGGTGATATGCTTTATACCCAGGGTAATGATCTAACACGTGTACAATGTGCTTTTGTAGATACTCCAGAAGTTGAAAAAATAACCGAATTTATAGGCTCTCAAAAAGCGTATGCTAATGCTTACCTCCTACCGGAATATGTTGGAGAGGAAAGTGGCATCAATCTTGATATAGATATATCAGAGAGAGATTCTATGTTCAGGGAAGCAGCAGAAGTGATAGTTACAGCCCAACAGGGTTCAGCATCACTACTACAGCGTAAATTGAAATTAGGTTATAACCGTGCCGGAAGGCTTATCGATCAGTTGGAAGCAGCTGGTATTGTAGGTCCTTTTGAAGGTAGTAAAGCCAGAAATGTAATTATCCCGGATCTTACTTCTCTTGAGCAATTTTTCAAAAATGAAGAAAACAACTTTTAACATGTACAAGATTTACGGGATCGTATTGGTTTTATTCTTTACCTTAAATTTTTCAGCGCAGGCACAAAACTCAGAAAAAGCAAAATCATTGCTTGATCAGGTAACGGCCAGAGTGAAAAGTTATGAGAACATTGATATTGACTTTAAATATTCTATGAGCAATCCTAAACAAAACCTTAATCAGGAAAGTAAAGGAAACGTGGTGCTTAAAGGCAATTTATATGTTTGGGATTTTATGGGAATTACCCGGATTTTTGATGGAAAAAAGATATACAATATTGTTCCTGAAGATGAAGAGATCTCTATTTCTAAATATAATGACCAAAAAGCTGATGATTTAACACCTGCAAAAATCTTAACCTTCTTTAATTCCGGATATAAATATTCATGGGATATACTACAAAATATAAAAGGAAGAAAAATTCAGTATATAAAGCTTACCCCTACAAACCCTAAAGATAAAACTAAAGAAGTATTATTAGGCATAGATGTACAAACTAAGCACATCTATAATTTAATACAAACTGAAAAGGATGGTACTAAAATAATTTTTACAATAAATTCTTTTAAAACTAATCAACCTTTGTCAAAAAATCACTTTACCTTTACCGAGAGTAAATACCCTAATTACTATATTAATAGATTAGACTAATTTTTGGTGAAAATATTAGACCGCTATATCCTTACTTCGTTCATCACGACCTTTGCATCGGTATTCATTATCCTGTTTTTTATATTCGTTTTACAGGGCATATGGCTCTTTATTTCTGAACTGGCAGGTAAAGATCTTGATGTTTGGCTTGTAATTAAATTTTTGGCGTTTTATTCGCCTAAAATAGTACCATTAGTACTCCCCCTTTCTATCCTTTTAGCGTCAATTATGACTTTTGGTGGTTTTGCCGAAAATTATGAATTTGCAGCTATGAAATCATCTGGTATTTCCCTTAGCAGAGCTATGAGAGGTCTTACTATATTTATATTTGGACTTAGTATTGTAGCATTTTTCTTTGCAAACAATGTTATTCCAAAAGCAGAATATAAATTTATTAATCTTAGAAAAAACATTATACAGCGTAAACCTGCTATGGCTATAGTAGCAGGACAATTTAATGCTATTGGTAATTTTAATATTAAGGTTGATAAAAAATCTGGTGAAAATGGTGAAAAACTTACTGGGGTTACAATTCATAAAAGGATCCCCGGAGCAGTAAACGCTACTATAATTCGTTCTAAAACAGGACTTCTTAAAAGTGATGAAAAATCAAATCTTTTACAATTAGAACTTTTTGATGGTCATTACTATGAAGATATCAATTCGAAAAACCAGGTTGATCGTATGCGCCAGCCATTTGCAAAAAGTAGTTTCTCTAAGCAAATAATGAATATTGACCTTACCATGCTTAATTCTAATGACATGGATGATGAAAAAATAGCCCACACTAACACCATGCTTAACGTAAGTGAATTAAATTATACCTTAGATTCATTACAAACCAATTATACTAAAGAATCTAAGACTATATCGGATAATATTAAACAAAGATCTTCAATTATACTGTCTGATAATGCTTCTAATAAGCTCACAGATAGCCCAAAAACAGTTATAAAAAAAGATAGTATACCAACTAATATTTTAGATGTTGTAAAATCTAAAGACGATCAGATAAGAATACTAGACATTGCCAATAATAATACAAGTAGTACTGATTATTTAGTAAAATCAGGGAAAGATCAGTTACTTGAAAAAATTAAAAACATAAACAACCACTGGTTAGCGCTATACGATAAGTTTGTTATTGCTTTTGCCTGCCTGCTTATGTTTTTTATAGGCGCACCATTGGGTGCTATCATCCGTAAAGGCGGATTAGGTTTACCTATCGTTTTTGCTGTATTGATATTTATAATCTTCCATTTCATTAATACCTTTGGCAGGAAACTCGCTCAGGAAAATGGTATTCCTCCTTTCTTGGGTGCATGGATGTCCTCTTTTGTATTGAGTCCGCTTGCTGTATTGTTAACCTACAGGGCTACAAATGATATTGGAATGATAAATATGGATAACATCCTATTGCCTTTACAAAAGGTATTTATGAAATTATTTAAAATTAAACAAAAAGAAGAATAATGCCAGTAGAAGAACGCATACAGCTTAATACTATAGAAGAAGCTATTGAAGATATCCGTAATGGTAAAGTAGTCGTTGTTGTTGATGACGAGGATCGTGAAAACGAAGGTGATTTTATTGCCGCTGCTGAAAAGGTTACTCCTGAAATGATAAATTTTATGGCAACTCACGGCCGCGGACTTATATGTGCTCCATTAACCGAAGCACGTTGTAAAGATCTTGAGTTGCACATGATGGTTACCAATAATACTGTATTACATGAAACTGCATTTACAGTTTCAGTCGATCTTATCGGTCATGGCTGTACAACAGGAATTTCTGTACATGACAGAGCTAAGACAATAAAAGCTTTAGTTGATGATACTACTAAACCTGAAGATTTAGGTCGTCCAGGACATATATTTCCATTAAAAGCAAAACAAGGTGGTGTGTTACGTAGAACTGGCCACACAGAAGCTGCAATTGATCTTGCCAGGCTTGCAGGGTTCAAACCGGCAGGTATTCTTGTAGAGATATTAAACGAAGACGGGTCTATGGCTCGCCTACCGGAACTTTATGAAGTTGCGAAAAAATTTGACTTAAAATTAATTTCTATAGAAGACCTTGTTGCTTATAGGATGAAACACGATAGTCTTATTCAAAAGAAAGAAGATTTTGAAATAGAAACTCGTTTTGGTGCATTTCGTTTAAGGGCATATGTACAAACAACAAACAAGCAAGTACATATTGCACTTACTAAAGGCAGCTGGAATGTTGGTGAACCGGTATTGACAAGAATAAACTCTACGCAGGTTAATAACGACATATTAGGCACTTTAACAAATGATGCAGATAAAAAGTTAGATAATATGTTCCGCCGTATTAATGAAGAAGGAAAAGGCGCTATATTATTTATAAATCAGGAAATCGCTCCTTCAGAACTATTAACGCGTATAAAAGAACTTAAAGAATTGCAATCTGAAGGTATAACAAAAGCTCCTCAAATCAAGATGGATGATAGAGATTTTGGTATTGGTGCACAAATATTACACGATATTGATATTTCTAAAATACGCTTACTCACAAACTCAGGTCAAACTAAGCGTGTAGGTATGATTGGCTATGGCCTTGAGATAACAGAATACGCAGAATTTTAATTTTTTTATTCCTTAATCATAAGATAATAAAATGCTTAGGAAATGATACGAAATAAAATGCTTTTTTGATTGAATTTGTTTTTGGAAAATCGAAAAAGGTTACTATATTTGCAACCGCAATCAGGATATGATTGCGGTCTTACTGGAGAAATGGCAGAGTGGTCGATTGCGGCAGTCTTGAAAACTGTTGACTGTAACAGGTCCGGGGGTTCGAATCCCTCTTTCTCCGCCACATGAAGTTTCAAAAAAACTTTAAAAGTCAAAAGCCTTTAAATACTAGTATTTAAAGGCTTTTTTGTTTTTTGTACTTTGCCAAAGAACACATATATTATCAAAGCACAGTGACCTTCAAGAAGCAATCCATTACAATGGCGACTGGTAAATCAATCTTAAAGGTCAGATGGCAATTTACTGGCAACTTAAGAAATGTTATGCTAAAAGTTATGGTTGTATAACCTTACCAGTAACATGGCCAAACAGACTTTTTCGGAATGCATATTCAAGCTGTTTCATAGTAGTGGGGATCTCTCCGGGGAAGTATGGAAAATACTGTGGGGAGTTCTCAATAACAGTGGGGCTTACCGCATTGATCCTGATACCATTTTCCAACTCAATGGCTGCCCCGCGCACGAAACCTTCCACGGCTCCATTGGCTGCAGATGCATTAGTGAAGTTAATTTGGGGCTCATGCGTCAAAGCGCCGGTTATAAGAGTAAATGAACCCTTTGGATTGATGTGTTTCTGGCCGATGAGCACCAGGTTGATCTGTCCCATCATTTTGCCTTCAACACCCTGGCGGAAGCTTTCATTATTCAGTTTCTTCCAAGGTCCTACAAACGTAGGGCCTGCTGTAGAGATGAGCGCGTCAAAAGGGCCTGCCTTAAGAAACATCTTTTCTATTGATGCTGCCGAAGTGATATCCGTATCAATATCACTGTCTTTAGAGGCTACTCTGATGATTTCGTGTTCTTTTTCAAGGGTAGCTGCAAGATATGTACCCATGGTGCCTGTAGCACCGACTAAAATGATTTTCATGATTTAAATTTTAAAAGTGAATATTCTTAGTATTTCGTTAAAGTAGTATACTAGAACTGATCCAGGATTATTTTTTTACTGGCAGACATGCCCGCCGCAGTGCCCATTGCTACTGCATTGGCAACCGTACGCATTCGGGTGCTATTATCCCCACAGGCATAAATGCCAAGTACTGAGGTTTCCTGCAAAGCATTGGTTTTAATATAGCCTTCTTCTGTAAGTTCACAGCCTAGGGTTTCAGGTATCCCGCAGTGCTGTTCAAAAGGTCTTGGAGCATATAAAGCCGATAAAGAGGATTTACTACCATCCTTAAAAAAAATAGTATTAATATACCCATCATTATGTTCCAGTTTTTGAATTTCTTTTTCGATTATAGTAATCTGGTACTTCTGCAACGCGAGGGATTGCCCATCACTAAGGCTTGTTTTCCCATTTGTAAAAACAGTAAGGTCTTTGGTCCAATTGGAAATAAGCCTTGCAACATCGAACGCCTGTTCACCATTGGCTAAAATACCGGTTCTCAAACCCCTTACTTCATAACCATGGCAATATGGGCAATGTATCACAGAAATACCCCAGCACTCGGCAAAACCTTCAATTGCAGACATAAGATCCCTGATTCCTGTGGCGAAGATTAATTTCCCTGCATTAAATACCTCACCTGTGGCAAGGCATATTTCAAATCCATTGTTCGTCTTTCTGCCCGTTATTGCAAGCCCGTTAAAAAATTTCACATTCTCATAGCGCTCTACCTGTGAGCGTGCCAGCGCTGCAATGCCTGCAGGGGTATTTCCATCCTGGGTAAGAAAGTTGTGCGAGTATGGCGTCTGCGCATTGCAGGGCTTCCCACTATCGATAATTAGTACCTGCTTTAGTGCACGACCAAGAGCCATCGCGGCGGCAAGGCCGGAATAGCTGCCACCGACAATGATGGCATCATATAGTGTTTTATCTTTCATAATAGGTAGTTTTATAAAGCTTAAGCCCTGAAATGGTACAGCCAGTGCGGTTAATACCAGACTGGCCTGTGCAATGAATTTGCGTCGGGATAGTCCAGGATCATCTTCGAATATCATGCTTTATTTTTATCGCGTGTGGAAATCCAGCGGCCTAACAAAAGATCTAACAGCGGGACACCTGCAAAGACAATCCACGGCACCAGTACCAGTGTAAGGATAAAGGTTCTCATATAGAGTGGTAGCCCAGAGAGTGCCTCCCCGAAAAGAAACAGGAACAAAGTGATGGAGGGATAGATAGCAAGCCAGATTTTAAGGGATGCGATAAGTTTCATTTTTGTCTTCATATAGAGTTATTATATATCCGCAAAGTTATAGAGGACTGTAGTCCTAAGGATAGGACAAAAACGGGATTGAATAGGACTTATTTTGAAATAATCCTGAAAGATTCGGGCGAGTGGCCTGTGTGCTTTTTAAAGAATCGGATAAAATAAGAGGGATCATCATAGCCAAGGTAATAGGCAATCTGGTTTACCTGATCTGAAGTAGCCAGGAGCTGTCGCTTTGCCTCCAGGATGATATGCTCGCTGATTATATCCGAAGGGGTCTTATCCAGTAACAATTTGGTAATAGCGCCAAGCTGATAGGTCGAAAGATTAAGCGTATCCGCATATTGGGCAACTTGTTTAAATTGTGGGATGCCTGTATCGAGCAGTTCATAAAATTTATCTAGTTTTTCCTGATGATATTGGCTGGCAGCTGCCGTCTTGCTTTCGTCATTGCGGTGGAGCCTCAATAGTTCAATAAAAAAGATACTAAGGTTTGCTTTTATCACTTCCAGATATCCTTCGCGTTCTTCCAAAAACTCCCTTATTATGTCGTCGAGAAGTACAATTAGCCTATCGTCATTGCCATTAGCAAGTGTGTATATACTTTTATGACTCAGTTTTCGCAGCGGTTCCTGTGAGGGGGAAAATCCATTTTTAAATTGAAGAAGGTATCCTGTACTACCTGCCTTCAACGTCAGCCGGTGCACTTGGCCTGGCTTCATAAAGAATATGGAATTATTCCTTACTTGGTACGAGATAAAGTCGATTTCATGACTTCCCGCACCTCTCTTGATCACCAGCACATAGAAAAAGTCATGTCTGTGCAGGCTTTCTACCATATCTTCCCCCCCTGATAATGACTCAATAGTGCGTATAGCAAAGCTGCCCGACAAAAGGGGTTCTTTAGTAGTATCCTGAATAGATCGTACCGGAATGGTTCCCATTACTTTATTACCTTAAATACTTTATACAGCCGTATAAAAACCCTATATCGTTCTTTAATATGGTACAAAGCTATACAATTTCCTGAAAATCATAAGGGTTTATATAAGAGGAGTTACAATTAAATTGAGGGTATCTCAAAAAATCATTATTTCTGTTGCTTCCTTTTGCGTGATTGCCTTTTCAATATTTAAGTTAGTGAGGAATACCGACGTAGATATGAATAATCTAAATATCACTAGTGAGTAGGTTATAAAAATAGGTCCCAATACAGTCTATAGATTAATACATATTTGGAATTCTTTCATGTCTAGAATACTGTACTGTTACTGAAATTAAAATAAAGGCATCGGAACCTCTTTCTCCGCCATAAATAATAAAGCCCAACGAAATCGTCGGGCTTTATTATTATATAGATTTTTTATCATTTATTCTACTGTTCCAAACATCATTACTAGTTTATCATTTAGATAGAAATTCAGAGTTTGGTCAGCCACATCGAAACGGAGATTTTGGTTGTTTAAAAGTGATAACATTTTTTGCTCCGTTTTATTAGTTTCCTCATCAAGACATGCCATTCTTGTAGATCCCATACCACCAAACTGAATATGATCATTACCAGTAACCGAATATGTCCCAAAAAAATTGTTGCAGCCTGTGTTTCCACTAACTTTCTTCTCTGCTATGTCAAATTTAATAGAAGCCCTTCCATAATCTTGTCCTACATTCTCAAGCATTATTAATTTCCAGTTCTTCTTGCTGATAAAACTCCAAATATCATTTTGCGTAAGTATTTCAAATTCCATAAAGGTTTTATTTTTTAAATTCTTAAACAGAATTTTATTCTTTTTGTTTACGATCTTAAACTTTTTATCCTTCATCGCATTGATAAAATTCTGTTCTAATTTCATACTTACTTCATCACAAGCCATTAGGTTACCAACAGGTGAGCTAGTCTGAATCTGATCTTTTCCAGAAAGCTTTGTGTATTTTACATTAAAGTTATTACATCCGCTTTTCCCACTCATCATTCCCGTGGTACTATCTATTGTTAGATATACATTGCTTGAAGTAATCTTTTTACCGTTAAGACGGGTTAATATCATTTTTGTATCATAAATACCTGTAGCGTTAGTTATAGGTGTTTTTGAAATAATACTTTTTAGTTTGTATTCATAAGAAGAAACATCTGCCGGAATATTGCCTTGCCTTTTGGACCTGATTACCAAAATTTCATATCGGTTTCCTTTTTCAAAATTAAAACCTTCAATATGATCATAAAAAAACTGCCAGTCTTTCTCATTGCCATACTTCACTTCTAAACATTCCATAGGAGCAACACCCTGGCATGGTACTTTGTTTTCTTTAACAAATATTTTTAAAGTTTCTTGTCCATAAGTAAATGTTGATATTAACAACATTATCATAAAAACATACATATTTTTAATTTTCATCATTTTAATTTTCATCATTTTTTAAATTTTACAATACTTGTTAAGTATTTTATTTTTTATCTCATTTGCATTAATTGTGCCATTCTAAAAATTGAATTGATTATTTATATAAAAATCTTATTAAATTTAAAGAAGCTATAATAATATTAGTGTTAAATTATATAATAGTTTTTTAGCTAAGATTAAAAAGAATATCATTAGATATTGATAATCAATATGTAAATATCATTTTAATTAAAAATGGTAGAAAACCCTTATTTTTTCTAGGGAAAATAAAAAACATTCCTATATTTGCAACCGCAATCAGGATATGATTGTAGTTTTACTGGAGAAATGGCAGAGTGGTCGATTGCGGCAGTCTTGAAAACTGTTGACTGTAACAGGTCCGGGGGTTCGAATCCCTCTTTCTCCGCCATATGCTTCTAAGAAGTACAAAAATAAAAAAGCCTTTAACTTAGTGTTAAAGGCTTTTTGTTTTAATTCTAATTTTTATTATCAATAAAAAAACTATTCTTATTCACGCTACAGTATTGATCTAATTGCTGTTGTGCATTCGAGAAATTTTTAGCCTTAGATAAATTAAAATATTTGCAGGCATTTTCAATATCCTTAATGTTTATATAGCAAACACCCGTATAATATTCTGTTTTCCCATCATTTAAACCTGGATATTTTAAGGCATTTAGAAGATAAGGGATAGCCTGTTTATATTGCTTTAAATTAATATAATAAAAGCCTAAATTTTGCATTATAAAAATATTTTCCGGATCTAACTTTAGTCCTTTATTATAAGATCCCAATGCCTTATCAAGTTGGAATTGCGAAACATACTTCTGCCCTTCTATAATATAATCTGTAATTAAAAAATTATTTTTCTGTTTTATCAATAGGCTATCATTCGGCATTAATTTTAATCCCTGATCCATAAAGTCAAGCAGTTTTGGACTCGGATAACCAGCTGATTGCAATCCGACAGCTGTAATGTTCCATTCTTTCGGGTCAGTAATATATTTAGAAATTAAGTTATGTGATTTCATAATTTCAAGGGTGTCTTTTTTAATGGCTGCAAATTTTATCATGGTTTGATAAAATTGTAAGTTTCTAGGACGTAGATGAAAAGCCTCTTTAGTATAAAAATAAGCACTATCAATATCCCCCTTGTTATTTGAAATAATATGTTTATAAAAGTTAATTCGACCCATGTATGGATTTATTTTAGAAGCCCTCGAAAAGTATTCATGTGCTTTTTCATAATTTCCTTCTTTTAAGTAGTAAATAGCGGCATATTCATAAAATGGTTGAGAAGTTCCAAAGGTGGTTTTATATTTTGGTAATCGTTTAATTACTTCATCACCAGTTAAAACACCTTTAGCATTTGCATCGATATCATCTGTTTTTATTAAATATTCAAGATTTGAAGCTTTATAGTTTTCAAAAGCAAAATAACTGGTTATTATAGCTAGGCTAATTAAAATCAAAGCAATTTTTTTTCTACTTTTTAATTGTTGATTTTCAGTAATAATGAAAGGAGTATTTATTAATGTTAAAGCAAGACATAATGCGAAAAATATTTGCATTGTAGGTCTATACATCGGGAAATTAAAAAAAGCATCTATACCATATACAATTATAAGCATAAGACTAACAAGAGCTATTGTTTTTTGGATAGCATCATTAGATTTTATTATTCTTTTTATGTTAATAAAAAAAACATATACAAAAATAGACAGGTAAATCAGGCCATTTAATAATCCTGTTTCTGCAAATATTTCTAAAAAATCATTGTGTGATTTTAGGGAAACAACTGTACCCTTTGAAAATTCTCTTTCATGAGGTATAGATTCTATCGGGTAGTTACCCAAGCCCACACCTACAATCGGGCTCATTTTTCCTAATTTAATACTATTATTCCAGTAGGTAATCCTGGCATTAGCAGAAGTATTATCAGTATTAATTGCTTTAACTCTGTTCTCTAACGTATTAAAACGTCCAACATTATTAGTTTTTTTAAAAACAAAATTAGTTGCTACTACAGAAAATATAACTACTAATAGTACTATGCCAGTATCTAATAAACTAGATTTTTTAAATGAATTTACTTTTAAATTGAAAAAAATATAAATACAAAAAATTAAGGATAAACTAATTAATGGAGTTCTTGCTGCTGTTAAAAAAACTGAAGTGAGAGCAAGGAATAAAGTTAAATATAAAAACCATTTCTTCTTGTTTTGAAAATAACCAATTCCAATCAGTAAAAAAGGAATTTTAATAGCCAAACTTGCTGCTAATATATTTATGTTACCAGTATTTCCTTTAAAAGAAGTTAAAGCTTTTATTACAGAATCTTTATTAGATATTATTATTAAGTTATATAACTCCTGTGAAGCCTGAAAAAATGTACTTATCCCAATAATAAGACAGATCTTATAAAATAAATGAAGTCTATTTTTTAATAATATACTAAGATTTATAAATATGCAAAAAACTATAATTATTTCGATAAGATTTGTTATACCCTCACCTTTATTTTTAGCAAAAAGAATAGAGAGTGCACAAAAAAACAAAAAGGCTAAATAAGCGGTAGAAATATAGCTCTTTTTTAAAATGGGTATAATATTAAGAGAAGTAATGCTATTGTTTAAATATAAAAAGAGGCCAATACTTAAATTTAAAAGGGATAAATACAAAAATTGAGGCCAAATTATCTCCATAGCCTCAAAATATGGCATAAAATCGATTACAAGAAGGGCACAAATAAAAAAGAGAGTTACAAAATCATAAACCTTATCTTTTTCATCAATTAGAGATTTAGTATTAATTTTACTATTATTTATTGTTTTTTTTGGACCCATTTTTATTATTTAGGTTTTTTACTGAAATTAGTTGTATCATTTAAAATACAAAAATAAAACATAATTAAAATAGAAATCAAAAAAAACCAAATAGTTGTAAGAGTTTTATATTAAATATTTTAGTGTTTTTTTAGATAAAAAAAACCTGCTCAATAAATGAGCAGGTCAGTATGTTTTAAATAAAAAATAAGATAGTATTACTACTATTAGTTTCGTATTAATTTTTTGTATTTAATACGCTTAGGCGTAAGATCACCTCCAAGACGTTTTTTCCTATTTTCTTCATACTCTGAAAAACTACCTTCAAAAAAGTATACTTCAGAATTGCTCTCAAAAGCAAGAATATGTGTACATACCCTATCAAGAAACCATCTATCGTGAGATATTACCACAGCACAGCCTGCAAAGTTCTCTAAACCTTCTTCAAGGGCACGAAGTGTGTTAATATCAAGATCATTGGTTGGCTCATCCAAAAGCAATACGTTTCCTTCTTCTTTAAGTGTTATAGCTAAGTGAAGCCTGTTTCTCTCTCCTCCCGATAAAGTATTTACTTTTTTATTCTGATCGCTACCACTAAAGTTAAAACGGCTTAAATAAGCTCTTGAATTAACTTGTCGGCCTCCCATCATTATTAATTCCTGACCATCACAGAAATTTTCCCAAATACTTTTCTCTGGGTTGATATTAGAGTGAGATTGATCTACATAAGCAATTTTTACAGTTTCACCTACTGTGAACTCTCCAGCATCCGGAGTTTCTTCACCCATTATCATTCTGAAAATAGTTGTTTTACCGGCACCGTTAGGACCAATAATACCTACAATACCCGCCTGCGGAAGTGTGAAATTAAGATTGTCATATAACAATTTATCGCCGTATCCTTTAGCAACACCTTTAGCCTCGATAACATTTGTACCAAGCCTTGGTCCGTTAGGGATGTAAATTTCCAGTTTTTCATCAAGCTCTTTTTGATCTTCATTTAAAAGCCTATCGTAATTTTGTAAACGTGCTTTCTGTTTAGTCTGACGACCTTTAGCCCCTTGTCTTACCCAATCAAGCTCTCGTTCAAGTGTTTTTCTACGTTTAGAAGCTGTTTTTTCTTCCTGCTCCATACGTTTTGATTTTTGATCAAGCCAAGATGAATAGTTGCCTTTCCAAGGAATACCTTCACCCCTATCAAGTTCTAGTATCCATCCAGCAACATTATCAAGAAAATAACGGTCGTGTGTTACAGCAATTACAGTTCCTGCATATTGAGCTAAGTGTTGTTCTAACCAAAGTACACTTTCAGCATCCAAGTGGTTAGTAGGCTCATCCAGTAATAATACATCTGGTTGTTGTAATAACAGACGGCATAATGCAACACGTCTTTTTTCACCACCAGAAAGTACTTTAATTGGGGTATCAGGCTCTGGTGTACGTAAAGCATCCATAGCGATTTCCAGCTTTGTATCAAGTTCCCATGCACCAGAAGCATCGATCTTATCCTGAAGCTCGGCCTGACGGTCCATTAGTTTCTGCATCTTATCTGCATCTTCATAAACCTCTGGAAGTCCAAACTGATCATTTATTTTATTGAATTCATCTAATAATGCAACTGTTTCTGCTACACCTTCACGAACAATTTCAATTACTGTTTTGTTTTCATCAAGCTGTGGCTCCTGTTCAAGATAACCAACAGTATATCCAGGAGAAAATACTACATCTCCCTGATAATTTTTGTCTACACCTGCAATGATTTTTAATAATGATGATTTACCCGAACCGTTTAAACCAAGGATACCTATTTTAGCTCCGTAAAAAAAACTTAGATAAATATCTTTCAATACAGGTTTCTGAGCACCTGGATAGGTTTTAGATAACCGGGACATTGAAAATATTACTTTTTTATCGTCTGACATATTCTATATTATTTCAAGTTTCAAATTTTATTATACTCTACCTTTTAAAGAACTGAATACCCATGCAATGGCAAAGAATCCAATACCTACAGCTGCAAAACCCCACCCAGCAACATCATCATATCTAAAAGCTCCAAGGCCAATCAGTAACAGCCCCATTAATATCATTATAAAAGAGGCCCATCCTAAGATGGTATTTTTATTCATTCCCATTTTCTTTCTTTCAAATTAGCCTGCAAATATCGTCATTTAAAAGCTTAATTAAAAATCTTTACCAGCATCTCTTTCAGTAAGTCTGCTTGCGGAATAGCATTGGAACCAACGCCTTTACTTTTAACATCAATATCACGCAAAGTAGCAACTATAGCACTTACTTTTTTCATAGGATAATTACGTAAAGCAATGTCATAGTCTTTTACAAAGTAAGGGTTTATTTTTAATAGCTTAGCTACATTTGACGGGTTACGATCTTTTAAGCCATGGTACTGCAATAATTGAGAAAAGAATCCAAAAACCAATCCTGTAGTCATCACCAAAGGATTATCTTTTGGATTTTGAGAAAAGTAATCTGCAATTTTATAAGCTTTTAACTGATCTCGTTCCCCTATTGCTTTTCGAAGTTCAAAAACATTATAATCTTTACTAATACCAATATTATCTTCAATAATCTTTGGAGTAATCATGCTCCCTTGCGGAAGAATTATCATAAGTTTATCTAGTTCGTTATTTATTTTACTAAGATCAGTACCCAAAAACTCTACCAACATAGCTGCTGCTTTCGGTTCTATTGAGTAATCTTTCCCTGAGAGTATTCGTTTAATCCAGTCTCCCACCTGGTTATCGTACATTTTTTTACTCTCAAACACTACTCCTGCCTTCTCAAGCAATTTGGTTACTTTTTTTCGTTTATCGAGTGTTTTGTATTTATATGCAAAAACCAAAACAGTAGTTGGTTGTGGATTTTCAGCATAACTTTCAAGTTTTTCTATTGTTCTCGATAGTTCCTGTGCCTCTTTTACAATTACTACCTGTCTGTCAGCCATCATAGGATAACGTTTGGCATTGGATATAACATCTTCAATAGAAACATCTTTCCCATACAATACCATTTGATTAAAACCTTTTTCTTCTTCGGTAAGTATGTTATTTTCAATGTACTCCGTAAGCTTATCAATATAATAAGGCTCCTCACCCATTAAAAAATATATTGGTTTTATATTACCTTGCTTAATTTCGTTTACAATCTTTACAACTTCATCCACAGCTGGTTGGTATTTATAACATTTCTACTGCATATATAATCAAAAATCTTAAATTTGCCTGATGCAAAAATTGAATTTCCCTGATTATACATTCCGTTTCAAAAATAGTGAAAATAAGGTGGCTATTTTTGATGAAATCCGTAAAAAATTTATTGTTCTCACTCCCGAAGAGTGGGTAAGACAACATGTCGTTAAATATATTTTAGAACAAAAAGGATATCCAAAATCCCATGTGAATGTAGAAAAGATAATTAAAATTAATGGTTTAACTAAACGATATGATATAGTTATATTTCAGCCAGATGGATCAATATTTTTATTAGTAGAATGTAAAGCTCCAGGTATTACAATATCACAAAACACCTTTGATCAGATTGCCCGTTATAATATGTCTTTAAACGCTGTACATTTAATGGTGACCAATGGGCTAAATCATTACTTTTGTCAAATGGATTATGAACAGGGAAAATACTTTTTCCTTCAAGATCTCCCCGAATATAAATCATCACGATGAAAACCATAGCAGTTGTAATTTTAAATTGGAATGGAAGAAAGCTACTTGAACAGTTTTTACCCTCTGTAACAATTAACTCTCCTGAAGCTGTATTGTATGTTGCAGATAATGCCTCTACAGATGATTCCGTTGCATTTATCAGATCAAACTATCCTGAAATAAAAATTATCCAAAACAGAGGGAATTTTGGATTTGCAAAAGGATATAATGAAGCTCTTAAAGAAGTTAAGGAAGACATTTATGTATTATTAAATTCTGATGTAGAAGTGACCAAAAACTGGTTAACTCCTGTTATGAACATTTTTGAAAAGGATATAAAAACAGTTATTATACAACCTAAAATATTAGACTATAAAAATAAATCTTGTTTTGAATATGCCGGGGCTGCTGGTGGATTTATAGATAAATATGGTTTCCCTTTTTGTCGTGGCCGTATTTTTGAAACCATCGAAGTTGATAAAGGGCAATATAATAATGATACTGAAATATTCTGGGCATCAGGCGCCTGTTTTTTTATACGAAAAGAAGTATACCATGATCTTGGAGGCTTTGATGAAGATTTTTTTGCACATCAGGAAGAAATCGATTTATGCTGGAGAGCATTTAATAAAAATTACAAAGTGAGATTTTGCCATAATTCGGTTGTTTATCATGTTGGAGGAGCAACTCTTAAAAGCAGTAATCCTCAAAAAACCTTTCTTAACTTCAGGAACTCTCTTTGGATGATGATAAAAAACCTTCCAACCTCAAAATTGATTTCTGTATTGTTTATAAGAATGGTTATGGATGGTTTAGCCGGCATAAAATTTATGAGCAAAGGACAGTTTAAACATACCTGGGCAATTTTAAAAGCACATTTTTATTTTTATTTAAAGTTTTTTCACTTCTTAAACAAAAGACAGTCAAAGCACTACAGAAATTACTACAAAATTGACAGCATTATATACTTGTATTATATAGGAAAAGGCAAGATATTTGATGAAAATTTTAACAATAGTTTATAGCTAATTGCGATACTTTTTTTTTATTAATACCTAATTTTGTTAAATATTTTAAATTCGAATTTTATGAGAAGAGCCATTTTAATACTTTCGCTAGCAGCTATAACGCTGACTTCTTGCGGGTCTAAGAAAAAGATCGCTGAGCTTGAAGCAAAAAACAAAGAGATTCAGGATATGCTGAACAGTGCAACAATTAAACTGAATACCTGTCTTACAGAAAAGGATGCAATGGCAAACCATCTTAATGATTTAAAGAAAGACAAATCTGAACTTATGAGCACTGTTGGTAATCTTACCACTTTATCATCTAAAGGCGCAGAGAATATTGAAAAATCTTTAGAGAGCCTAAAAGAAAAGGATCTTAAAATAACAAGACTTCAGGATGCATTAACCCGTAAAGATTCTGTAACACTTGCTCTTGTAACAAGTATTAAAAGAGCTGTTGGTGTAAATGACCCGGACATTGAAGTCAATGTTGAAAAAGGTGTAGTATACATCTCACTTGCTGATAAACTTTTATTTAAAAGCGGTAGCTACCAAGTTACAGACAGAGCTAAAGAGATTCTTGGGAAAGTTGCTAAAATAGTTCAGGACAAACCTGACTTTGAATGTATGGTTGAAGGACATACAGATAATGTGCCTATTAAGAATCCTGTACTTCAAGACAACTGGGATTTAAGTGTAAAACGTGCAACATCTATTGTTAGAATTCTTCAAAATGATTTTGGTATAGACCCTAAGAGACTTGTAGCTTCTGGACGTGGCGAATATGTACCACTTACTGGTAATGATACACCTGAAGGCAGATCTACAAACAGAAGGACAAGAATTCTTGTGTTACCGAAAATCGATCAATTCTATGATATGATTGAAAAAGAAATGAAAAATCAGAAAAACGGGAAATAAACTCCTTTTTGATTTAATACAAAAAAGGCAGCCAATGGCTGCCTTTTTTTATGTATATACTTCATTTGTTTAATATATATTATTACTTAATAGCTGTTTTTTATTTTTCTTTTTATTTTCAGACTTGGAAGTAAAGGCATATTAATGATTATACCTGTTACACAAATAAGTAATAACACAATCATTAATAAAAAATAAACAATGCCACCGAAGTTATCTAAACTTGGAAAATCCAAAATTAAATAGAATAGTGCTGTTGCAAAAGCAGCTAGAGACATAATAAGGCTAAACTTTCTCATAATCCAGTGATTAAAACTGTTAGTATTTTAAAAAAAACTGAAAGGGACTATAAGGCGTTAGCTCTTTCATTGTCAAAAATATTTCATAATTCAACAAAATTTATTAAAAAGATATCTGTTAAATATTTATTAACATATTCATAATAAAATTACTAAAAAAAATAATACAAAAAACAAAATTGATAAATCAGATGTTATTTTTCCTAAATTTATCATAATTTACTAATTATAAATCATATTAATTAGATCGTTACCTAATGAATTACAAATCTAAAACAGATACGTTTTTTACTGTTAATTGGTTTTAACAATTCTTTCAATAAGCTATAGAAATCAACCTTTATCGACAATCGGCTGCTTTTCTTCGTTGTTTTAACATTTTTTTAAAAAAAAATTAAATTCAAATGATGAAATTGCATCAACAAACCATAAATGAAGAGTAGAATGAGATGGGCCAATCTAAAATTAAAGGTGAAACTTCTTATAAATAATAGAATGAGGAGTTATAAGCAAAAAAGGTTAAGAAAGTATTTTACATCTTAAAAAACCATTAAACTATAAATTTTGCCATTGACTGAACCATCAATGGCAAAATTTTTTCTTTCCATATTTCAAGCTTTTCAAGAAATGTTTTAGTTGCATTTGCACCACTAGGTGAAGGCAAAATTTCATACACAATACTTTCTCTTCTACCAATATATTTATTATAATAAGTTGCTGCTTTTTTGCTTGAAAAAAACACATATTTTATATTAGGATATTTAGTGTAAAATGAATTAAAATCATTAGGAATTTCATTTTTAATAGCGCTGTCCAGACTCCCCTCCCTTTCACAATATTGTAACACATCCCAAAGAGAAATATGATATTCTTTAAGCAATTGTTTCCTTTCATTATAGTCAATGCTTAATTCTTTATTAAATAAAGAAAATAACAGCTTCCAGAACTGATTGTTTTTATTACCATAATATTGTTGAATCTCTAAAGACTTTTCACCTGGCATAGTACCAAGTATTAAAATTTTTGAAGATGTATCTATTATTGGAGCAAATGCTTTTTTCATAAGACTAATAAAATAGAAAAATCAATAAAAAAGCCCCAATATGGGGCTTTTAGTATATAATAGAGAATACGAGGATTAACCTAGTACTTCTTTTACTTTTTTACCTATTTCAGCAGGAGAATCAACCACATGGATTCCATTCTCTCTCATAATACGTTTTTTAGCTTCAGCTGTATCATCAGCACCACCTACAATAGCACCTGCATGACCCATTGTACGTCCTTTAGGAGCAGTTTCACCAGCGATAAAACCAACAACAGGTTTTCTGTTACCATCAGCTTTGATCCATTTAGCAGCATCAGCTTCAAGCTGTCCACCAATTTCACCTATCATAACAATACATTTAGTTTCCGGATCATTCATCAATAATTCAACAGCTTCTTTAGTTGTAGTTCCAATAATTGGGTCACCACCAATACCAATAGCTGTAGTAATACCAAGGCCTTGTTTTACAACCTGATCTGCAGCCTCGTATGTAAGGGTACCTGATTTAGAAACGATGCCTACTTCTCCTTTTTTGAAAACGAAACCAGGCATAATACCTACTTTAGCTTCACCCGGCGTAATAACACCTGGACAATTAGGTCCTATCAAACGGCAATCTTTACCTTGTATATAATCATAAGCTTTGATCATATCTGCAACAGGAATACCTTCAGTAATCGTGATAATTACTTTAATACCTGCTTCAGCAGCTTCCATAATTGCATCAGCAGCAAAAGCTGGCGGAACAAAAATGATAGTAGTATCTGCACCGGCAATCTCTACTGCATCTTTTACAGTATTAAATACAGGACGATCTAAGTGTGTAGTACCACCTTTACCTGGTGTTACACCACCTACAACGTTAGTGCCATACTCGATCATTTGGGTAGCGTGGAAAGTTCCTTCGCTTCCTGTAAATCCCTGAACAATTATCTTGGAATCTTTATTAACTAAAACACTCATGATATATTTTTTAAATTATTTTTAAATCGTGATGCAAAAATAGGCTTTTTGTAAAATATAATTAAAATTTTGGGCGATTTTTATAAAGATATTTTCACTAATAAATTTATGCATCAACCTAATTGACTCATTAAATACCCCTTGTAAAGCTGATTGTCTTTTACTTCCCAAATAACTACAAAATGAGCAAGTACCATCTCATCTGCAGGACTCTCAAAAGGGTTAACATAATGCGTGTAACGCACTGTAACAGCATCGTTTTCTGAAATTATATGAGAAATAAATAATCGCTGTGCGCTATATGATTTATCAAGTTCAGCAGCAAAGGTTAAAATGTCGTTTTTTTCTAATTGAAGATATCCTTTAGAACTATGCCACTGCACAATAACTTCATCATGTATAAAACGACCAATGCCTTCAGCTGTCCTAAAGGATTGAGATTCGTAATATTCGGTCACAAGTTCTTTTGCACCCATAATTATTTAAGTTTTTCTAAAATTTCAGGGATACGCTTCACGTAGGTTATCTGCCTCATTTTTTCTCTAGCTTCTTCAGCGGGTGTACCGAAATAAGATTTACCACCTTCTAAAGATTTACTTATTCCTGATTGCGCCATTAAAACAGCTTTATTACCAATAGTAATACCACTGGCAACGCCTACCTGCCCCCATAGGGTAACTTCATCTTCAATAATAACGCATCCAGCTATACCTGTTTGTGATGCAATTAGGCATTTCTTGCCAATAACCGTATCATGTCCAACATGTACTTGATTATCAATTTTCGTACCTTCCCCTATTGTTGTATCTCCTGTTACACCTTTATCAATTGTACACAAAGCACCAATACCAACATTGTCATGTATTATAACCCTGCCTCCTGATAAAAGCTGATCGAAACCCTCTGGTCTTTTTTTATAATAAAATGCATCTGCACCTAAGATAGTTCCGGCATGGATAATAACATTATCTCCAATAATGGTATTATCATAAATACTTACATTAGAATGTATAAGACAATTAGAGCCTATTTTAACATTATTACCAATAAAGGAATTGGGCTGAATTACTGTCCCCTCTCCTATCTGAGCACTTGCCGAAATAGAAGTGCTCGAAGACTGAAATGGTCTAAAATGTCTTGTAAGTTTATTAAAATCCCTAAAAGGATCATCTGAAATCAACAAAGCTTTTCCTTCAGGGCAATCAACTTGCTTATTAATAAGCACTATAGTTGCAGCCGATTGCAATGCTTTATCATAATATTTTGGATGATCTACAAAAACTATATCCCCAGATTCAACAACATGAATTTCATTCATACCGTGTACCGGAAAATCATCATCACCAATATATTCACTATCAATAATAGCAGCAATATCTTTTAAAGGAAAAATACGAGGAAACTTCATACTTACTATTTGAAAAATTTATAATTTGAAAGGTTGAAGGTAGTTATTATCTTCAACCTTTCAAACTAAATTTACTCCTTTACACGCTCCATGTATTGACCTGTAGCTGTATCTATTTTAATTTTATCACCTTCATTAATAAATAAAGGCACGTTTACAGATGCTCCTGTTTCAACCTTTGCTGGTTTCGTTGCATTTGTAGCTGTATTTCCTTTAACACCTGGCTCAGCGTAAGTAACTTCAAGTACCACAGATGCAGGCATATCTACAGATAACGGTGCATCAGTTTCAGTATTAATAATAACCATCACCATTTCACCTTCTTTTAATAGATCTGGTGCATCAAGAATATCTCTATGAAGCGATATTTGCTCATAAGTTTCTACGTGCATAAAGTGAAACTGGTCACCCTCTGGATATAAAAACTGGAACTTGTGCGTTTCAACTCTTACATCATCAATTTTATGACCCGCAGAAAATGTATTATCTAATACTTTTCCGTTAGTAAGGCTTTTTAATTTTGTTCTTACGAAAGCCGGGCCTTTACCTGGTTTAACGTGAAGAAACTCAATGATTTTATATATATCGTGATTAAACTTAATGCATAATCCGTTTCTGATATCTGATGTACTTGCCATTTTATTTTTATTTGTTGATTCGTGTATTTGTTTTTATGTAAAGTTTGATAATTCGTTAAGACCGGTAATTACCAAATCTACAAATAACCAATTGCTTATTAATATATCCCTGTATATCCTTTCATTACACCTCTCGTAGAGTTCCTGATAAACATAATGATCTCATCACGTTCTGGAGTTGCCTCCATTTCAGCTTCAATAATGCTTAGAGCCTGTGTAGTGTTGTAATTTTTTTGGTATAATATTCTATAGATATCCTGAATTTCTCTAATTTTTTCGGGAGAGAATCCTCTCCTTCTTAAACCAACAGAATTAATACCTACGTATGAAAGTGGCTCTTTTGCTGCTTTAGTGTAAGGAGGGACATCTTTTCTTAATAAAGAACCTCCGGAAATCATAGCGTGGTCTCCAACACTAATAAATTGGTGTACGGCAGATAAGCCTCCAATAATAGCGTAGTTACCTATAGTTACATGTCCACCAAGTAATACTCCATTTACAATAATAGCATTATCACCAATATGGCAATCGTGAGCAACGTGGGCTGTTGCCATAATAAGACAGTTTTTTCCAATTACTGTTTGTCCGGATGCTATCGTACCTCTATTTATAGTGACACACTCTCTTATTGTACAATTGTCGCCTATTATTGCTAACGATTCTTCTCCTCCAAATTTAAGATCCTGTGGTACTGCAGAGATTACAGCACCTGGGAATATATTGCAATTTTTGCCAATCCTGGCACCTTCCATAATAGTAACATTAGATCCTATCCATGTTCCTTCACCGATTTCTACGTTGTTATGGATGGTGGTAAAAGGCTCAATCACTACATTTTTAGCGATCTTTGCGCCCGGATGTACATATGCTAACGGTTGATTCATACAATCTTTTTTTTAACTGTTTTTGGCTATTTGAGCCATTAGTTCTGCTTCTGCAACTAGTTTTCCATTAGCATAAGCGTTAGCCTGCATATGACATATACCTCTCCTTATAGGAGAAATAAGATCACACTTAAATACAAGCGTATCGCCAGGAAGTACCTTATGCTTAAATTTAACATTGTCTATTTTCATAAAATAAGTAAGGTAGTTTTCAGGATCCGGTACAGAACTTAGAATAAGGATTCCTCCTGTCTGTGCCATTGCTTCAACTATAAGAACACCAGGCATTACCGGAGCACCAGGAAAATGCCCTACGAAAAAACTTTCGTTCATCGTGACATTTTTCAGTCCTACGACATGACTATCACTCATTTCCAAAATCTTATCAACTAATAAGAATGGAGAACGGTGAGGCAGTATGCTCATTATTTTTACTGTATCCATAAGCGGCTCCTTATGCAGGTCATATACTGGCACTTGGTTACGCTGTTCTATCTTAATGATCTTTGACATTTTTTTAGCAAACTGGGTATTAACAAAATGTCCAGGTTTATTTGCTATTACCTTCCCTCTTATTCTTGTACCAATAAGCGCCAAATCACCAACTACATCAAGTAGTTTGTGGCGTGCTGCTTCGTTAGGATAATGCAGTGTAAGGTTGTCAAGAATTCCGTTTGGTTTAATTGTAATGCTGTCTTTACCAAACGCAAGTTTAAGGCTCTCCATTGTTTCAGGAGAAATCTCTTTATCCACATAAACAATAGCATTATTAAGATCACCACCTTTAATAAGTCCGTTTTGTAAAAGTGCTTCAAGTTCATGAAGGAAACTAAACGTACGGGAATCGGCAATTTCAGTTTTAAAATCAGCCATGTTTTTAAGAGTGGCATTTTGGGTTCCTAATACTTTAGTACCAAAATCTACCATTGCTGTAACCTGATAATCATCAGAAGGCATTACTATAATTTCGCTGCCAGTAGCTTCATCTGTATAAGAGATAACTTCTTTAACCACATAAATAACACGTTCAGCATCTTGTTCCTGAATACCTACTTTTTCTATAGCTTCTACAAAAAATTTAGATGATCCGTCCATAATAGGAGGTTCAGAAGCATCAAGTTCGATAATAACATTATCAACATCGCAACCTACAAAAGCTGCAAGTACATGCTCTGAAGTTTGAATCTTTACACCTTTCTTTTCAAGATTAGTACCTCTCTGTGTGTTTACTACATAATTAGCATCAGCCTCAACAACAGGCTGTCCTTCTAAATCGACCCTTACAAAAGTAAATCCATTATTAACGGGAGCTGGCTTAAAAGTCATTGTAACTTCCTTACCCGTATGCAGGCCAACTCCTTTTAATGAAATATCACTTTTGATTGTGGTTTGTTTAACCATTATCTGTTATTTTAATTTATTGTTTGCTTAGTTGCTTTAGTTCATCTATATCGGCTACAATTTTAGGAAAATTCCTAAAATGAACATATGATTTATTAAAATCAGAATAACCCAATGCCGGACTTCCCTGAACAGTTTCTCCATCAGGAATACTTTTTCCAACACCGGATTGTGCCTGAATACGTACATTGTTACCAATAGTAATATGGCCAACAATACCTACTTGTCCTCCAATAATACACCCACTACCAATTTTGGTAGATCCGGCAACTCCTGTTTGAGACGCTATTACTGTATTTTCTCCAATTACTACGTTGTGTGCTATCTGAATTTGATTATCCAACTTAACACCTTTCTTAATAATTGTAGAGCCTAAAGTAGCTCTGTCTATTGTTGTACATGAACCTACATCAACATTATCCTCAAGTATAACGTTTCCAATTTGAGGCACTTTGCTATATATCCCCTCTTCATTAGGCACAAAACCAAAACCATCAGATCCAATAATTGAACCTGAATGTAGTGTACAGCCATTTCCTATTTCTGTTTCAGAGTAAACACGTACACCTGCAAAAAGAATAGTATTATCTCCAATAGTTACATTGTCGCCAACAAAACTATTAGGGTATATTTTTACATTATCACCTATTTTCACATTCTTGCCAATATAGCAAAAACTTCCCAAGTATAAATTATCACCATATGTTACATTTTCAGATAACACAGATGGTTGTTCAATACCGGACTTCATTAGTTTTACCTGGTTATAATACTCAAGTAATTTGGAAAACGATTTATAAGCATCATCTACTTTAATAAGAGTAGTAGTAATATCATTCTCGGGCTCAAACGTCCTATTTACAATTGTTACACTTGCTTGTGTAGAATATATATAGTGCAGGTACTTTGGATTAGCCAAAAAAGTAAGCGAACCTTCAGTCCCCTCCTCTATTTTGGCTAGCTTATATACCTCGGCTTTAGGGTTACCTACTACATCGCCTTCCAGTATGCCTGCTATTTGTTCTGCTGTAAATTTCATCCCGACAAAAATATAAAATTAAATTAATATGCCGCTTTTTCCAAAAGCACTTTTGGAAAACACAGATAATACTTTGTAACAGGTTTAGACAATGCCTTTAGATTCAGTTGATCAGATGCGTCTACTACATCTTCAATAGTCCTGTCTTTTTTTAATATATGTATAGGTTCGCCTGTTTTATTATAGGCCTGATTCTTAATTTTACCCTTAAACACAAAATAATCAGCTTCTTTTTCAGATAAATTATTTAATTTCATTAAACGATCTCGTAACTCGATCGCCTTCGTTTTATCTACTTTTTCAGCCTGCATTTTTATTTTTAGCAAATCGCGATTTAATATCATTTTACTTAATTCGCTTAATACATAATCATCGTTAAATTGCCATGACTTAATAGCACTCATAATATCAAAATCATCAAGGTACGAAAATTTAGTAAGTACCTCTTCATTAAAATCTTCCAGGTTAATTTTGTTCTGCAAAAAAAACTGAAGCGGGTCGCTTGCAGGCAGTATAATGTTTTGTTGTGTAAGCTCTTTTGCACGCTTTAATATCTTGGTAAGTATTAGTTCGGCAGCAACACTGGTTTTATGTAAATAGGCCTGCCAGTACATTAATCTACGGGCAACTAAAAATTTCTCGACAGAATAAATTCCTTTTTCTTCAATAACAAGCATATCATCTTGAACATCAAACATCTGTATTAATCGTTCAGAATTAATATTTCCTTCTGCCACACCTGAATAAAAACTATCTCGCTTAAGATAATCCATACGATCCATATCTAACTGACTTGAAATAAGCTGCAGCATAAATTTTCTGTGATACTCTCCTTTAAAAATTTTAATCGCAAGCGTCAGTTTTCCTTCAAAAATCTGATTTAATCTATCCATAAATAATAAAGAAATAGCTTCGTGATTCACATTTTCAACAATACTATGTTCCATAGCGTGTGAAAAAGGACCATGACCAATATCGTGTAATAATATTGCAATATTAAGTGCTGTTTCTTCTTCTGTACTTATGTCAGTTCCCTTAAATTTTAAAACCTGAATGGTTTTCTGCATGATATGCATGCAGCCAAGTGCATGATGGAAACGGGTATGATGTGCCCCCGGATACACCAAATATGACATCCCCATTTGAGAAATTCTACGTAATCTTTGAAAGTAAGGGTGCTGAATAAGATCGTAAACCAGTGGATTTGTTATAGTAATAAACCCATAAATTGGGTCGTTTAATATTTTAAGCTTGTTTATTTCGCTCACAATAATGCTAAATTTTAAACAAATATAATAATTAAGCCGATGGTTAAAGCCTGAATATCCTGTTTTTTAATACCATGTGTAAGAGAAATTAACGTAAATTAATAATCACCGTTAAACAAAGGTTAATCATTTTTTGTAGCTAACTGAATAAGAACAGAATACCTAATTTTACAAATTCAAAATAGTACAGCTGTTATGAAAAAAATATTGTTAACATTGGGTGCCTTTTTTGCGTTTACAGCCTTTGCTCAAGCACAGGAAGAACTAGACAAAACACAACGGCAGCCTCCAACTATAACCCAGGCTCAAGTTGAAAAAGATGCTCAAATGGCAGAAGAAGAACGCAAAAAGCACGAGTTGAAAAAAGAAGTTGCAAGAAAAGAAAAGCAAAAAAAAGCCGAAGACGATAAGATAAAGAATAAATCTTCAACTAAAAAGACTTCAACACGGCCTGGAAAACAATAATAGCGTTATTTTTTGTTACTTTAGGTTATTGAAGGAGAAGGTCTGTAAATCATATTTGCAGGCCTTTTTTGTTTTATTTCTTTTAAGCATACTATTTTAGCTTTATATCTGTTTTTACTATATGATTTTTATAAAAATTTTTGGATTAAATTCCTTCCTTTCCACTAACTTGCACGATAAATTCACAGATAAAATTTCCTCATAAAATGAATGAGATAAAAATACTTTGGGTAGATGACGAAATAGACATGCTCAAACCCCACATTCTTTTTCTTGAAAAGAAAAATTACAAAGTTACTACTGCTAACAACGGACAAGATGCACTGGATCTATTTGATGAGCAAAACTTTGATATAGTTTTTCTTGACGAGAATATGCCTGGCCTTAGCGGACTTGAAACATTATCACTTATAAAAGAAAAAAAGTCTTCTACACCTGTAATAATGATTACTAAAAGTGAAGAAGAATATATAATGGAAGATGCCATCGGGTCCAAAATTGCCGATTATCTTATTAAGCCGGTAAACCCTAATCAAATACTTCTTTCCCTTAAAAAGAATCTTGATCACTCACGCCTTGTTTCTGAAAAAACCACCTTGGATTATCAAAAAGAATTTAGGAAAATTGCCATGGACATGGGGATGGTCAGGTCTTTTGAAGACTGGGTAGACATGTATAAAAGACTTGTTTTTTGGGAACTTGAACTTGAAAACATCGAAGATCAAAGCATGATCGAGATTTTGGAATCTCAAAAACAGGAAGCCAATTCGCAGTTTGGTAAGTTTATTGAAAAAAACTACGAAGATTGGTTTATGCCAAAAGCAGATAAACCCGTGCTTTCGCATAATCTTTTCCGAGAATTAGTAGTTCCTGAAATACAGAAGAAAAAGCCTATCCTTTTTGTGGTTATAGACAACCTTCGTTATGATCAATGGAAAGCATTTGAGAGTGTTGTTGCCAACCACTATAAGCTTGAAAAAGAAGCTGCATATTATGCCATTTTACCTACAGCTACACAATATGCCCGTAATGCCATTTTCTCAGGTCTTACCCCTCTTGAAATGGAGAAAAAATATCCTCAGTATTGGAAAAATGATGTAGATGAAGGAGGGAAAAACCTTTACGAAGGCGAATTTTTAACTGAGCATTTAAAACGTCTTGGCCTTAATATAAAACAAGAATACTACAAGATTACCAACTTTAAAGACGGTAAAAAGCTTGTAGACAACTTTAAAGGACTTAAAGACAATGACCTTACAACAATAGTCTATAACTTTGTTGATATGCTATCACATGCTAAAACAGAAATGGATGTAGTTAAAGAACTTGCCAGTAATGATAAAGCTTATCGTTCATTAACTCTAAGCTGGTTCAGAAACTCCCCATTGTTAGAAATGATCCAACAAGCACAGCAAATGGGCTTTAAATTGATTTTAACAACAGATCACGGTACTATAAATGTTAAGAATCCTAGTAAAGTTATAGGTGATAAAAACACAAGTCTTAACCTTAGATATAAAACAGGTCGTAGCCTTACTTTTGAAGATCGTGATGTTTACCACGTTAAAGATCCTAAAGCCATACAGCTACCAACCATAAACATGAGCAGTTCTTATATCTTTGCAAAAAATGATTATTTTCTTGCTTACGTTAATAACTACAATCATTACGTGAGTTACTACAGGAACAGCTATCAGCATGGTGGTATCTCATTAGAGGAAATGATTATTCCATTCCTTGTCTTTAACCCAAAATAACGGTATAAAATTATATGGAAATAACTTTTTCCTTAGCGGAAATAGACAGCGTTGCACAGCAGGTACTGGCACAAAATATAAAAAAAACAATACTTTTTCATGCCGCTATGGGTGTGGGTAAAACCACATTTATTAAGGCTATAGCAAAACAGCTTGGTGTTAAGGATATGACCTCCAGCCCTACATTTTCGCTCGTAAATGAGTATGAAACAGACAAAGGCGAGATATTATATCACTTTGATCTTTACCGTATAAACACTGAAGAAGAAGCTTATGACATGGGATTGGATGAATATTTTTATTCGGGTAATTTATGCCTTATTGAATGGCCCGAAAAAACACCAAATCTTATTCCGATAGACCATACTTCTATCACCATAAAACAACTGCCGGATGGCAGGCGTCATCTTACTGTAAAATAATCAAGTACTTCAGTTTTTTTTGTAAATTAGAGCAAAATATCCCTATACCTCATGTCATTGTCATTAACACCTTTTACAAAGCAACAGTTGTTGCCACAGGAAGAAAAACTTGAAGTAAGTCGCCAAAAAAGTGAACTTTTTATTGGTATACCTAAAGAAACATCTTACCAGGAAAGAAGGATATGCCTTACCCCTGATGCTGTTAACTCCCTTACAGCACATGGTCATCGTGTAATGATAGAAGCCGGAGCCGGTATGAGTTCAAGTTATACAGACAAAGAATATAGTGATGCAGGGGCCGAAATAACTCAGGATACAAAAAAAGTATTAGGATGCCCGGTTATTCTTAAAGTTGAACCACCAACTACTAAAGAAATCGAAATGATGAATCCTCAAACGCTCATCATTTCTGCACTACAATTAAAAACACAAAAGAAGGAGTATTTTGAAGCCCTTGCTGCTAAAAAAATAACAGCACTAGCCTTTGAGTTCATAAAAGATGAAGACGGCTCCTATCCTGCCGTAAAATCGCTTAGTGAGATCGCTGGAACAGCTTCAGTATTGATTGCTGCCGAATTAATGATAAACCAAAAAATAGGCAAAGGCCTTCTTTTAGGTAATATTACTGGAGTACCACCTACCGAAGTCGTAATTATAGGCGCAGGAACTGTGGCCGAATTTGCAGCTAAAACAGCATTAGGCCTGGGTGCAAGCGTAAAAGTATTTGATAATTCTATTACTAAATTACGTCGCCTTCAAAATGCGCTCAATCAACGTATTTTTACCTCTACAATACAGGAAAAATCTTTGCTTAAAGCTTTAATGCGCTGCGATGTAGCCATTGGAGCAATGCGTGGTAAAAATCGTACTCCAATTATCGTTAGTGAAACGATGGTAGAAAACATGAAAAGAGGCGCTGTAATCATAGATGTATGTATTGATACCGGCGGATGCTTCGAAACATCGGAAGTTACAACGCATGAAAAACCTACTTTTGTAAAAAACAATGTAATACACTATTGTGTACCTAATATTCCTTCGCGCTATTCTAAAACAGCGTCGATGTCTATTAGTAATATCATTAGTCCATTTCTTTTACAGATGGCTGAAGATGGTGGTATAGAAAGCTCCATTCGATGTAATGCAGGACTTAAACATGGTATATATTATTATCATGGATTATTAACTAATCGCTCAATAGCAGACTGGTTTTCATTATCATACAGGGATATTAATCTGATTATATTCTAAACAACTTATTAAACTATTGAATGATGTAAAGTATTGTAAATACTTTAATTACAACAATATGAATTCAATTAGTGTTTCAGAGGACAAATATTACATCAAAGATGTTGACACAGATATTAAAAGTATTTATTGTCATCATGATTTAATGGGAGAATTACTAATTCCTACACACAGGCATAAGAAAGCACAAATGCTTTATACCGAAGGCGGAATTGTTCATCTTACTACAGAAACTAAAACATATTTTCTCCCTGCCAGACATTTTATATGGATTCCAGCCGGGGTTGCACATAGCATCCATCCTAACTCTACAGAAGTTATAATGCGAAATTTATATTTCCCTGTAAATGCTAAAGAAGATGTTTTCTACGAACAGGAGGGCATATATCCGGTTAATGATTTGTTGCTGCAAATGATGCTTTTTACCAACAGATGGAATGGAAACCTAAAACCGGGAAGCCGAAATTTCATCATTGCAAATGCTATTAAAGCAATTTTACCAGAAGTCTGCAATACTAATCTCCCCCTATCTTTACCTTTTCCCAAAGATAAAAGACTTATAAACATTGTTTCCTGGTTGGATAAAAATCTGGGAGAAACTATTTTATTTGTTGAGTTATCTAAAAAATTTGGTTTTAGTGAACGATCATTAAATAGATTATTCCAGAAAGATTTAGGAATGTCCTTTATTCAATACTTTACAATTAGAAGAATTTTAAAAGCCATTGAGTTATTATTGGAAAAGAAGATTCCGGTTAGCGAAGTCTCGCAAGCGGTTGGTTATAGTAGTACAACTACATTTAGTAATACCTTTTTTAAAGTTTTAGGTCAGCGACCTTCTAATTATTTAAATGGAAAAGAAATTCTAAAAAAAGACTAATCCCTTATTCTTTAGAATCTGACATTTGAGCAAAATAATATCTATCATCCTAATAATTTATGACCTACATATTGAAATCTTCAAAATATTAAGTAAATCCTTTTAGATCAACGTTTATCTTAAATGAATAGATATTTTCCTAAAACTTCAATCTACTTAAAAACAATTAAACCCGCCTAAGCGGGTTTAAAAATCTTATCTAACAGTTTTATCTCTTTATTATTTTTTGAGTAGCAATACCTTTATCAGAATATGCTTTCACAAAATAAACTCCCGAAGTAATTCGACTTAGGTCGATAGTTTCTGAATTTAAAGAAGTTAGTATATTTTGACCTGTTACACTAATAACTTCTATTTTTTGGATAGCATTATCCGATTTAAGATTTAAAACTGATGTTACAGGATTAGGGTAAACTTTAAAAGAAATAGCATTATTATCCTATTTTAAACATTCCTGAAAGGATTAAAACCTATTTGCTAATACCTGCAATAATATTGACCGTTAATGCCACAATTATTGTATTAAAAACGAATGAAATAAGGCTGTGCATAAGAACATAACGTCTTATGGTTTTGGAAGAAACCGTAACATCTGAAACCTGAAAAGTCATACCGATTACAAATGAGAAATACGCAAAATCAATATAGTCAGGATTTTCAGGATTTGGAAAATCAATACCTCCTGCACCATTTCCGGTTTTTACTATTGTGGCATCATGATATAGATGTGCGTATCTGATAGTAAATATGGTATGCAGCAATATCCAGGATGTAGTTATAGCAATAAGTGTAACAATTGTTCTTAATCCTTTATCAAATACCGATTCATTAGTGCTGAATACCAAAAGCACAGCTCCAACAAAGCTTACGCAAACAGAAATAAGCACAATAGCAAAGATTACCCTAATATCATCATCTTGTTTTTTTACTATTTCCTGCTGTTCATCAGCTGTTGATGTAAAAAAAAGCAGCCAAATCATAGCTATCATTGCAATTCCAAATATATCCCAACAAAAAATAATCCGGGTAACATTACTTACATAGAGTGGCCAGATAGCAAGAGAAGCACAAACAGCAAGGAATGTTGACACCAGTAATTTTTGATAACCACTAGTCTTGGCCACCCAACGGGAAAGAGGAGATTTTTTACCCATATCAATATAAGAAGAATTAGAATTTTATACAACGAACACATTTATAAACGCATTATCTCTTATCCAAGATAAACAATTGTAATGATTTATCATCAACAATAGATAGTATAAAAATACTCTATATTAATGAGCCTATATTAAATAAAAAGCTTCAGTTTCACTGAAGCTTTTAAATCTTTGGGCTGCCAGAGACTGCAATCGAACACCTTATCTCAATTTTGAGTTTTTTTGAAAATATAAAATGGAATATTTCTTAAAACCATCTTTAAATTAAGTCTAAACCCGCTATATCGCCAAACGGCGGTTTTGCGTTGTTATTCCATAGTAATATCCTTACTTTCAGTTACTTTAGGAATATAAATAAGATAATCATAACCCTTTATAACTCTCGATAAGTATATATCATCTACTTTTAGCTTGTTTTGTAAAATAGATTTCTTTAAAGGTCTTAAATCAAAACAATACCATTGTTCATCTTTTGCCACATTTAGAAAAGATTTAAAACTAGTGTTATCATTTTCGTCTTCTCCTTTTCCAATAAGCATTATATGTAACGATTTCCTAAAGCTTGCCTCTTCAATATTAGAAATTAAGCTGCCTATATCATATATATCAGTTTTTGTTAATATGGTTTCACCTTTTGGTAGATGAACCGCACCAAATTTGAAAAGATTTTTTTTGTTTTCCCAATCGGGCATTTGGTTTAGCAAAATGTTTTTCATCAGCTGAATCCTTAAGGGATGATTTCTATTAATATAAATCTCTCTACTTAACTTTAATGCTTCAATTTGTTTTCGCTCTTTGTCTGAAAGTTTTAACTTCAACAACAAATCTATTTTTTGAAGGCAATCTTCAGATAAGAGGTAGTATTTTTCGTAACCCTCTTTAAACGCAATCAGTTTGGAATTATGAAGCATTTGCTCATATATCTCAATCACTTTTTTGTTTTTCGAAATTTCTTTTAAACTTGAAATTATCATCTGATCTGCAAAAACGCTGATTTGTTCGGCACCATATATTTTGGTATTACGTTTAACTAAATTTTTGAACAAAGCAAATTCGGGTTCATACTGCAAAAAAGAAAAGTTTGTACTATATTCTTTAACAAAAAAATTAAGCTGTTCAGTAGATAGAGATTTGATTTTTGTTTCAATTATATCTACTGAATAAGGATCAACCTCAAGAAAATAGTTGTCAAACTTAACCTCATTGATAATAGCATTTGTAAAATAAGGAATTTCGTTTGTAAAATGAGTTTCTCCCAACAAAACAGAATTAGATTGTTTTATTTCGTCAAGCAAAACATCCCATCCTTTTCCCTGAAATGAAATATTTTTATCATTTTGGAAAGGAAAACTATTCTTTTGAACTAAACTGTCAAGTAATATGTTTTGAGCATAGTTAAAATTTGTAATGAATAATGTAAGAAGTAAGAATATTATTTTTTTCATTTTGTATTATCTTTTTTTATTTTGTATTATCGAAGTTGTATTATAATAACGTATAACTGTTACATACCTACTACTTTATAGCGCATATCTACCTTATTATGGGTGTATATGCGCTAGGTAATCAAGTACAAGATTTTGCAATACTACACATAAAAAGAATACGACGATTGCAATTTTTCGTAGATTGACTTTTATTTTTTGCTATCTCAAAAATAAGCTAAGAGTTTTTGGGAAGAAAAACATCTTTAAATGAAAACAACGCCATTGTCTTCCAATGGCGTTGTTTGTCTTTGTGTGGATTATCAAGGACTGCAATCGAACACCTTATTTCAATTTTGAGTTTTTTGGAAATATATAATATATATTTCATAATGTTTCGTGGCTTTGCGAGACGGAAATTTAGTAACCGATTTCTTTCTGCTAAGAGAATATTTCTTGTGAAACGTAAACGTGAATTACCACTAAGTCTATAATATCGCCAAACTATTGTTATGCCGCGACCTTCTTCTTTTATTTTAATATGTGTTCGTCCCAGCAATAATAGCTTCATTAATGTTGGAATACAACTGTTCCGAAAGTCTATCGTATGTTTCGTTATCTTCTTTGCTATCAAAACCTAAGTCATTCCAAGAACCCATACCGCCAAAAACCCAAGCAGAACCGGCAGAAAAAATAATCTGTCTTGCTATTAAGGAATATTTGTCAACAGGAATTAAATCAGTATGATAGTAATTACTTTCTGGCGTTAAACTGTCCAATGTCAATTTTGCTTTCTCAAATTGTTCTCCCCAACTTTGTAAATTTTTCTTAAATGCAAATTCTGCAATTTCAGATAATATCTGTTTAAGTTTTTGTTTTGTCGTATAATTGTCTATTTGCAGGTTGCTAATATGTTGCTTTTTTCTAGTCATTCCATAATTAACAGTCCAAATTTTTCTGTCAGGAGCATTTTTATTTGTAACTTCCCATCTGTGTGACCAATAGCTTGAATAATTATCGTAAACAGTTTCTATTAGCCAGTTTCCACCACCTCCAACAAGACCAGCCAATTTGTGATCTTTTGCGAAACTGTGGTCTTTAGAATATTCAAAGTAAAGTCTTAAATGCTTACACCCATCAATCTTTAAATAACGAAACCACTCTGTAGGATTTGTTGAAATGATATTCTCCTTCGGTTTTGAAAAGAAAAACCGCTTTTTAAACACTCTAAAGTCAACTTGATTGCAGAATTGAAAAGTTGTGTTTGCTGAACTAAAATCTGTCGGAACTTCACCATTCATTAAATAGTCATTTCCGAAAGCTGTCAATGCAATTACTTGTGCTAAAGTTCCTGTCATTTTATTTTTGTTGCCATCTTTAGGTTGAGAATAACTTAAATATACCGTCATTTTATAACGCATATTTACCTTATTATAGGCGTATATACCTAGGTACTCAAGTACATTTTTTTACAATAGTACACAAAAACAAAATACTGCGATTGATTTTTTTTATAAATCTAAGCAAATCGTGAAGCATAATAATTAAAAAAGCTTCAGTTTTCACTGAAGCTTTTTCATTTGTGGGCGATGAGGGATTCGAACCCCCGACCCTCTGGGTGTAAACCAGATGCTCTGAACCAACTGAGCTAATCGCCCTATTTTCGCAAAACAAACCGTTATAAATAGTTCCTTATTGCGAGTGCAAATATACGTTTAGTATTTGTATTTGCAAGGATTTTTAAAACTTTTTTACTGTTTTTTTACATCTTTTAAAATCGCCCTGTCACTATAATTTATTATTTCAAGTACAACAGGTTCATCTTTAGCTGTTTTTCCTTCTATAATATATATTTTCCCACCACCTTCGTGTGGCTTATTACTTTTAGAAAAATCAACATCACCGTTGTCAAGAATCCCTTTAACATCATTTAAAGTAACCCATTTCTGGTCAAGTGTTGTTTTGGCTTCTTTAGAAAGAATGATTCCCTTAGCTCTTATGCTCTTTAAAACCCTACAATTGGGCATATAACAAAATTCTGTGCGCTTATTCTGGAAAACAAACATAAGGAACATCCCCCCTATTAAAACTCCCAGCATATAATAAGCTAATCGATGTATAAACTTCATCTAATATTTTTTTGCAAAAGTAAGTAAAAACAAGCTTAGTCCCTAAGTTTCCTTCTTTTCCTTTCAGCACTTATCAGGTTTAATTCACGGCTTGTTTGTCCGGCAACCGAAGTATTCTCTTCAGCTCTTCTTATTAAGTATGGCATAACGTCCCTAACGGGACCAAAGGGCAGATATTTTGCAACATTATATCCATGTGCAGCTAAATTAAAGCTGATATTATCGCTCATCCCGTATAATTGTCCAAACCAAATTCTTGAATCATTTGCTGACAAACTATTTTGTTGCATTAAACCTATAAGCATATAAGAGCTTTCTTCATTATGGGTTCCTGCAAAAATTGCCATTTTATCAATATGCTCAACCATATAATTTACGGCCGCATTGTAGTTGATATCTGTAGCTTCTTTAGAAGCACAAATTGGTGATACATATCCCATTTCTTCAGCACGCTTGTTCTCTTTCTCCATATAAGCGCCACGAACAATCTTCATCCCGATATAAAAACCTTCTTCCTTAGCTTGTTCATGCAGCTTTTTAAGATAATCAAGTCTATCCCAACGATACATTTGTAGCGTGTTGAAAACTATAGCTTTTTCTTTATTGTATTTGCGCATCATATCAGCAACCAAATCATCGGCAGCATCCTGCATCCAGCTTTCTTCTGCATCAATTAAAAGAGCAACATCATTAGCATGAGCCGTTTTACAAACAATTTCAAATCGTTCTACAACTTTATTCCATTCTGCGGTTTCTTCGGCAGTAAACGCTTTTCCTTCTCCTAATTTTTCCCAAAGATCAAATCTTCCAAAACCAGTAGGTTTAAATACTGCAAACGGAATTGCTTTTCTTTCCTTAGCAAACTCGATAGTTCTTAATGTTATCTCTAATGCTTTATCAAATTCAGACTCATCTTCCTTTGCTTCTACTGAATAATCTAATACAGACGAAACACCTTTAGTAAACATTTTATCTACAACCGGAAGACAATCCTGTTCATTAATTCCACCGCAAAAATGATCAAAAACAGTAGCCCGTATAAGACCTTCAACCGGCAAATGCACTTTAAGTGCAAAATTAGTTACAGCTGTACCTATTTTTACTAATGGCTCAGAAGCTATCATTTTAAAAAGAAAATAAGCTCTGTCTAGTTCAGTATCACTTTTTAACACAAATGCGTCGGCAGTATTGTTGAAGATTTTTTCCATTGTTTTTAAAAAATTTGTGCAAATATAAATACTATGCAAGAATTTATAGTAATAATTACTTTATTTTGCTTTTTCTTTAATACACAATTATGCAGTCACTCATAACTACAGGCTACAGCATTCATTTTAACAACAATTGTTATACCTATTTGCAGGATGTTTTGTTACGCGAAAACTATTCAACTTTATTTATAATAACCGATACAAATACTTCGCAATATTGCCTGCCAGGATTTTTATCTCAAGTTGTAACTGAGTTGCCTATAGAAATTATTGAAATTGAGTCAGGCGAAAGCAATAAGAACATTACTACCTGTATTGAAGTATGGCATGCGCTGACTGAATTAGGTGCAGACAGAAAAAGCCTAGTAATAAATCTTGGTGGCGGTGTTGTAACCGATTTAGGAGGATTTGCAGCTTCAACATTTAAAAGAGGTGTCGATTTTATTAATGTACCTACTTCTTTATTATCTATGGTGGATGCTTCTATTGGCGGAAAAACCGGAGTTGATCTTGGAGTTCTGAAAAATCAGATTGGTGTTATAAATAATCCTATTGCCGTACTTATTGAAACACAATTTCTTGATACTCTTCCATCTACCGAGATGCGATCAGGATTAGCCGAAATGCTTAAACACGGATTAATTGCTGATGCAAATTACTGGGAACAGTTTTTAAACTTAAAAACTCTAACTACTGATGATTTGGGAGAATTAATCTATCGATCTGTAGAAATAAAAAAAACTGTTGTAGAACAGGATCCAAATGAAAAAGGATTACGAAAAATACTTAATTTCGGGCATACAATTGGTCATGCAATTGAATCTTATTTCTTAGATGATCCTGAAAAGAAAACACTACTGCATGGTGAAGCCATTGCGATAGGTATGATCCTTGAAGCTTATTTTTCGCTTGATAAAAAACTTATTTCTCAAAACGAGTACCAGGAAATAAAAAATACGATAGCAACTATTTTTGATAAAGTCACTTTTACCGAAAATGATATCATTAACATCATGAAATTGTTAGTTCATGATAAAAAAAATGTATCCGGAAAGGTGCAATTTGTACTACTGAATGGTATAGGAAATGCAGTTGTAGATCAAATCATTGAAAACCCTTTGATAATCAGCGCTTTTGACGACTATAAAAACTAATAATTTTTTAAGACATTTGTTTTTAAATACGAAGTAATATTTTTTACATTTGCCGAGATGAAAATGAATCATAACATGTTTTCCCTATTTGGGAATATTAGAAAATCCATGGCTTTCCCTGTTATTAACAGGTCGGTTTTTTCTTTGCGGAATATTTCCGGCATGGAAATTTTTAATAATGGTAACGCTTGGCAGGAAAAACTGCAGATCGTTTACGCGAATATAAGGGTTTGAAAATCAGATTATAACTTTAGGACATCTCTTATTTTTATAATCTTTTTATACAAAACATCTAATGAATACAAAATATTTTGACCTTATAAACCAAACTTTTTATTTTCCTCAAGAAGAATTCACACTAAATAAAGACAACTTACAGTTTCATAATATCGATTTAATGAAACTTGTTGAACAATATGGTACTCCGTTAAAATTCACATATTTACCACAAATTTCTAACAACATTCGTAAAGCAAAAGGTTGGTTTAGAAACGCAATGGAAAAAACCAAGTACGAAGGTAAATATTACTATTGCTATTGTACTAAAAGTTCTCATTTTGAATATATCATGGATGAGGCTTTTAAAAATAATATTCACATGGAAACGTCATCAGCATTTGACGTTAATATTGTGGAAAAATTACTTGAAAACGGTAAAATAAACAAGAATACTTATGTTATCTGTAATGGTTTTAAAAGAGATCAATACGTTGAAAACATTGCCAGATTAATAAACAATGGACATAGCAGAACTATTCCTATTATTGACAACTATGAAGAGTTGGATTTACTACAGGAACAAATTCCAGGTAAATTTAAAATAGGGATTCGTATTGCTGCCGAAGAAGAGCCTAAATTTGAATTTTATACGTCAAGACTTGGTATCGGATATAAAAATATACTTCCGTTCTACAGGAAACAAATACACGAAAACAAAAAAGTTGAGCTTAAAATGCTACACTTTTTTATTAATACCGGTATTAGAGATACATCTTACTACTGGAACGAATTAGTAAAATGTTTAAAGGTTTATGTTAACCTTAAAAAAGAATGTCCATCATTAGACAGTCTAAACATTGGAGGTGGTTTCCCTATAAAGAACTCACTTGCTTTTGAATATGACTATCAATATATGATAGACGAAATTCTAAACCAGATTAAAATCGCTTGCGACGAAGCTGAAGTAGATGTACCTAATATCTTTACTGAATTTGGTTCATTTACTGTAGGTGAAAGTGGTGGTGCAATTTATCAGGTGCTTTATCAAAAACAACAAAATGACAGAGAGAAATGGAATATGATTGATTCATCATTCATTACCACTCTTCCTGACACTTGGGCAATTAATAAACGATTTATCATGCTGGCAATTAACCGCTGGAATGATCAATACGAGAGAGTATTACTGGGTGGAATGACTTGTGACAGCGATGATTATTACAACTCAGAACAAAATATGAATGCTATTTATCTGCCAAAATATAATAAAGAAAAGCCTCTTTATATAGGGTTCTTTAATACTGGAGCTTATCAGGAAACCATCGGAGGTTATGGAGGTCTTCACCACTGCCTTATCCCCCAGCCTAAACATATTCTTATAGATAGAGATGAAAATGGTATATTAGCTACTGAAGTATTTTCTGAACAGCAACAGGCTGATGAAATCCTTAATATTTTAGGATACAACAGAGAGAAAAAATAACGATTGAATATAAATAAATTAAGACTACAATGAGCAAAGGACCAATTAGCCAGTTTATTGAAAAGTACTATCTGCACTTTAATAGTGCCGCTTTAGTGGATGCCGCTAAAGGGTATGAAAAACAATTGCAAGATGGTGCAAAAATGATGGTGACACTTGCAGGAGCTATGAGTACAGCAGAGCTGGGCAAAATTTTTGCTGAAATGATACGTCAGGACAAAGTACAAATCATTTCATGTACTGGAGCTAACCTTGAAGAAGATATTATGAATCTTGTTGCGCACTCTCACTACGAGCGTGTTCCTAACTACAGAGATCTTACTCCACAAGAAGAATGGGCTTTACTTGAAAAAGGCTTAAACCGTGTAACTGATACTTGTATTCCAGAGCACGAAGCTTTCCGTCGTTTACAAAAACATATTTTAAAAATATGGAAAGATGCTGATGATAACGGTGAGCGTTATTTACCACATGAATTTATGTACAAAATGCTTCTTTCAGGAGTATTGGAAGAGTACTACGAAATAGACCTTAAAGATAGCTGGATGTATGCTGCAGCAGAGAAAAATTTACCTATTATTGTACCAGGATGGGAAGATAGTACTATGGGGAATATTTTTGCTTCTTACGTTATTAAAGGAGAATTAAAAGCATCTACTATGAAGTCTGGTATTGAATACATGACTTTCCTTGCAGACTGGTATTCTAAAAACAGCAGCAACGGTGTTGGTTTCTTCCAGATTGGTGGTGGTATAGCAGGAGATTTCCCTATCTGTGTAGTACCAATGCTTTATCAGGATATGGAAATGCACGATGTACCATTCTGGAGCTATTTCTGCCAGATATCTGATTCAACAACAAGTTATGGATCATATTCCGGTGCAGTTCCAAATGAAAAAATTACATGGGGAAAACTTGACATTAATACCCCAAAATTTATAATAGAATCTGATGCAACTATTGTTGCCCCACTTATATTTGCTTACTTATTAGATTTATAATAGATTTATGAAAAGAGTTATAGTTGACTACGCCAAACTAACTAATGAAATTTTAACCCTATTGGTTGAAAGATTCCCTGAAGGATATGATGATTCCAATATCATCCGTTTTAAGAATGCCAAAAATGAAACCATTGAGGCAGTTGAAGTAAGAACGGAAGATACCATATACCTTGTAAAAGTAAGCACCAAACTTGCTGACAGGATTGAGAATTTTGACGAAGATGATATGGATCCAACTGATGATATCGACACTTTAAAAGATCTTGATATTGCTGATGATGAGGCAGAAGATGAAGTTGAAGAAACAGAAGATCGCCCTGATGTTGATGAAGAAGGTGAAGATGGGGACGATAATGATATTGAAGATACAGAATACTCAGATGATGAGGAAGATGAAGATTAACTCATCTTTAAATAATATTAAAGAACTCTTAACAGGGTTCTTTTTTTGTTTGTAATATCTTACTTTTATATAAAATAAATAAAAATGAAACGTACCATTGCAATTTTAACCGCAGGGCTATTTATACTTGGTTCATGCCAAAAGAAAGAAGAGAATAAAGAAACAGTAGTTGAAGAAACAACTCTTGAAAAAGTTACTGAGACTGCTCCTGAGAAAGAAATGTGTTTCCAACAAATCGTGTCACGTGACACTATAATGCTTACAATAACAAGAGATGGTGACAATATTTCTGGTGTATACAAATCAATTCCTTATGAAAAAGACAAAAAAACCAATATTTTCAAAGGAACAATTAATGGAAATACTGTTACTGCTGTAGGAACAGTATCTGCTGAAGGAACAACAAACCAGGAAGAAATAATTTTTACTTTAGAAGACAAACAGGCATCGATTAAATTTGGTGAAATGATAGAAGGAGATGATGGTGTTTATAGATATAAAAACATAAACAATACATCCCCTATGGCTATTACCAAAGTAGATTGCAAATAAAACTCACATTAAAGCAATTTAAAAAGCTCACAATAAACAATTTATTGTGAGCTTTTTAAATTATTCAGTTAGGGAAAGAATTAAAGATATCTTTCCTTAAAAATTTTCATATGATGATTTTGATGACCTATAATCAAAAAGCCTAAGGCTCTTACTGATACAGTAAATCCAGAAGCCGTTCCTTTTTTCATTAAATCAATTTCCTTAAGGGATTTGAAAAACATAATATTAGCATGGCGCAATGCAGACATTTCTGTCAATAGATCATTTATGCTTCTTTCGTCTCCATGAGCATTATCAGCATAACTATTCTCTTCAAAACCAGGGAGTGCCGTAGTATCTCCGCGTGAAAAACGAAGTGCACGGTAAGCAAATACTCTCTCCGAATCTATAAGATGCTGAATGATATCTTTAATAGTCCATTTACCTTCTGCATAACGATAATCATATTTATCCATAGGAATATCTCGTACAAAATGTACAAAATTGTGAACGCTTATTTCAAGCTCTTCTACTAAAGTGTAAGTTGGGTCAATCTCTGTAATATAGGCACCATGATAAGGTGCATATTCATTTGTTTCTAATTGATTTGATTTCATTTTTTTTATGCAGAATTTCTGCTGGCATTAATATTCCCAAAAAGAGAACGTGTTACAATTTTTTCATATACTTCCAATTGATCAGCATTTATGTCGCCTTTTTTCATTTGCCTTATTCTGTTTAAGGCATATTGCTGTATGGTAAGTAAAGGTAAAACAATCAATTCTCTTAATTTTATTGAAGCCTTACCATCCGGATAGTTTTCCATTAATTCTTCATAGCCGGAAATTTTTAGTAGAAGACGTTTTGTTTCAAGAAATTCATCATGAATAATATCCCAAAATGCTCCAAATTCCGGATCATCTTTCATATATGCAGTAAGTGGTAAAAAAGATTTACTAAGAGACATCATACTATTTTCCATCAAAGTCCTAAAAAATAATGACTGATCATACAGACTCTTTACTTTATCCCATTCACCGTTCTTCTCATATACTCCTAAAGCATATCCCAATCCATAAAAACCAGGAACATTTTGCTTTAACTGGCTCCAGGAGCCAACAAATGGTATGGCTCTAAGATCATTAAAATCTAAATCTTTAGACTTACTTCGTTTAGAAGGTCGACTACCAATATTAGTTTTAGCATAATAGTTAAGCGTACTCATTTCATTAAGATACGGCAGAAACTTTGGATGCTGTTTAAAAGCCGTATACTCTTCAAAACTCAATCTTGCCATATTATCCAACACTTCGTATTGCTCTGAAGTAAATTGCTTTTTATCTTTATTAAAGACACCATTTGTTATACCGGCACTCAATAAATTTTCAAGGTTAAAGCGACAAGAGTCAATTGTACCAAAATTTGAACTTATGGTTTGCCCTTGTATTGTGATTTGTATTTCGTGATTTTCGATAGTTGCACCTTGGGATGCATAAAACTTATGAGTCTTTCCTCCTCCTCTTGCCGGCGGGCCACCACGACCATCAAAAAATACAACCTTAACATCATGATCACGCGCCATTAGCGTAAGATTTTCTTTAGCTTTATAAATACTCCAGTTTGCCATAAGGTAACCACCATCTTTCGTTCCATCAGAAAAACCTAGCATTATGGTTTGTTTATTGCCTCTGTTTTTTAAATGTTTGGCATAAATTTCATTTTCATAGAGTAATTTCATAATAGTATGAGCATCTTCCAGATCTTCCACTGTTTCAAATAACGGAACTATATCTACAGGTGCATTTTGCCATCCTAATAATCTAAAAAGTGATAATAACTCTAAAACATTAAGTGCACTCTCATTATTACTAATGATATATCGGTTCGACCCAGCTTCACCATTATTTTGCTGAATGGTTTTCATCGTAACTATAGATTCTAATGTACTTCGGGTATCCTCATTTGTAAACATATCCGGGCTAATTATACTTTTGAATCCAGCTAACACTTTAATTTTAGCAGTTTCATTAAGATCTTCATAGCCTGAAGCCGTCTTATCTTCTTTCTCTATATAATTCATTACATCCTTAATCACAGCATCATGGATTTTGCTATTTTGTCTTATGTCTAATGTAGCAAAATGGAAACCAAAAAGATTCACTTTATTTATAAGTCCATCAATATCATCCTCATATAATGATTGGTGCTGCTCTACCGCTATATTTTTAATCTCTGTTAACGAGGCTATTAGTTCTTCTTGTGTAAGATAAATTTCACCCTCAGAATAAAATACCGAACGATACAATTTTAATTCAATAGCGGTAACTTTATCTTCAACACCTGTAAAAGTCAGTTTGCGCTTCAAGTCTCGTATATCCCTATAATAACATTTAAGTATTGATGTACGAAGTCTATCAGCCACATTCAGCGTAATTTTCGTAGTAACAAACGGATTGCCATCACGATCACCTCCAGGCCAGAACCCGAAAGACATTATTGGTTGTTTTAATTCCCCTTCTTTAAATATTGCATCCTGAACATAAGATGTTATATCTCCTGCAGCTTTATAAAATACATTTTCAAGATACCATATTAAACTTACTGCTTCGTCAAACGGTGTTGGTTTTTCTTTTTTAATAAAAGGCGTTTTTCCTAGCTGAGCAAGTAATACCTTTATATCAGCAAGGTTGTTTTTCTTAATAGCAACGGTAAGATCTGCAATGATCCCTAGTACAGATCCCGGATAAAATTGCGTAGGGTGCGCCGTAAGTACAGCCCTAACCTGAAAATCACTCAAAAATGTTCTAACATCTTCTTTAATACCTAAATTTTCAGCATTTTCTCGACTATATTTCAACGAACCACTACCTTCAAGGTTATGAATACTTGTAAAAGCCGCATCTTCTATAGCGTCAAATAAAACTACCTGGCGTTCCACATATTGTATAAAACGAAACATAAGTCCAATCCGTTCTTCTTCAGTAGTGTCTTGCAGATATTTATCTGTAAAATCATTAACGATCTGTTCAGGGCTTTTGTTATTTTTAAATCCATCATCACAAAATTCTGAAAATAAAGGCAGTAACACACCTGTATTATCAATAGCTCTAAAAGGAAGCGTCATGAAAATACTATTGAAAAGCTGATATTTTAATTGTACTTCTTCGTTAAAACGCTCAATTCTTGTAGAAGGATACATAGTATTATTTTTTTGTTGAAATTAATAAAAAAACCCTCATGCCATAGACGTGAGGGTTATAAATTTTTTATAAAGAATCTTACAAATCTTTAAATATAGTATGCATCAATCTTTTTTTGTCATTAATGCTTTCTTCTAACGATATCATAGTTTCAGTTCTGTAAACACCTTCGATATCATCTATCATAAAGATAACCTCTTTAGCATGTTTAGTATCTTTTGCCCTGATCTTGCAGAAGATGTTGAATTTACCTGTTGTAACGTGAGCAACAGTAACAAAAGGTATTTCGTTTATTCTTTCCAATACAAACTTAGTTTGTGATGTGTTATGAAGAAATACACCCACATAGGCAATAAAAGAATAACCTAATTTTTCGTAATCCAACGTTAATGAAGACCCCATTATGATACCTGCATCTTCCATTTTTTTAACCCTTACATGGACAGTACCTGCAGAGATCAATAATTTCTTTGCTATATCAGTAAATGGAACTCTTGTGTTGTCAATCAGCATATCCAGAATTTGGTGATCAACTTCATCTAAACGAAATTTGCTCATAAATCTTTTTTTTAAAAAGTTATATTGGTTTCTTTAATTTCAAAACCCGTTGTTAAAAATATTCACTTATAAAGATAGATTTCTATTTTATTTCTAATCCATTAACAAATTTTCTGTTAATACCTATCGAAAAATCTGCTTTTTGACCAACTATTGGCATTTTAGTTCCGTCTTCTGACTCAAATTGAGCTCCAAAAACGTCAATTTCTTTATGGCCATAAAAACCATCCAAATTGCCTATTTCGCTAATTATAGCTTGAAAAATTACAGAATTATCAAATAGCACTTCTTTATACTGTGATGCAAAATTCGTTATTTTTTCTTTATTTTCATAATTTATTTTGACATTTTTCCATATCATATCATAAAAAACAATCTTATTTTGAGGAATCTTAAAATAATCCACCTTTTCATTAACAGCTACAACGTTTTCGTGAATTACATTAAATCCTGATAATAATGCAAAAAACACATATTTACGGGTTATTTCTCTTTCGTAATCATTTGGATAATGTCCAGCCTCAAATAAGATAGTCGGAACTCCTAATGACTGAAACATATCTCCTATACAGTTGATATTGAAAGAATCATCAAACCTACCAACCTGTTCCGGAATGAATTGCTGTAAAGTCTCATTCATTGCCACAATCACATTTATAGCTTTTAAACGAGTTTCATTAATATCTCTCGACTCATTATAAGACGGAGCAAGAAAAGATACAGTTGCCGGCTTAGGCAGATCTCCAACGCCAAAAATGGTTCGCTGATCGTGCATATTATAACAATAATCAGGCCTGAATTGCTCAAAAGTACTTCTTAAAATTTTACTCTCAGGCTGAGAGAGATTTAATGAATCACGATTTAAATCAACTTTAATCGCATTTTCCCGAGTATAAAGCTCTGCACCATCAGGATTTACGATCGGTAATATCAAAAATGTAAAAGTAGATTTAAGCATCTCAGAATATGAATCATCATTTTTAAGCACATTTAATAAATCAAATACAGCTTTAGTAGTTGTAGATTCATTGCCATGCATCTGAGACCAGATGAAAATTTTAATAGTACCAGTCCCAACCTTTATACTATATATAGGTTTATCCATTGCGGATTTACCTTCAATTGAAATTTCAAATTTCTCCTTTAATTCATTTAAGATTGGTTCAATATGCGTATTAGTAAGATAACGACCTGAAAGTCTGTTTTCTTTATTTAAAGTAAAGATTTGTTCGTAATTCATATGTAGTTTTATTCTGTTACAAAAGTAAACATCTTAACTTTTACAATTGTAAACAATATCAATGAGATCATTGTTTACAATTGTAACCGTCATCTATAGCCTTAACACACATTAATGTATCTGCCTTACAAAACAGAAATTATACTTTTAAATTTCAATATATTATATGTATTTATTTAAATCATAGCTTTAATCATTAAACTACTATGTGCCATCCCTGCTCTAGTTTATATTAAATTGTTTACATTTGTAATATCACAATTTTACAAAATTTAGTTACAATGGTAAACACAGATGATTTCATTAAACGTCTCGAAACTATATTAGATTATTATAATCTTTCAGCTTCTGTTTTTGCAGATAAAATGGGTGTACAGCGTTCTGGCCTATCTCATTTAATGTCGGGAAGAAATAAACCAAGTCTGGATTTTGTGATGAAGATTATTGAAAATTTCCCGGAGGTTGGACTCTATTGGTTATTACAAGGCATCGGTACGTTTCCAAAAAACGAAGATGAACAACATCAAATTACTAAGCCTTCCTCCTCACCTATTGATATAAAAGATGAAACTACAACATTTGATCTTTTTTCTGCAGAAGAAAAAATAACACCTGTTTCATCTGAAATCACACCGGAAAAAGAAATCCATAAACAAGAAACAATTTTTAATGACCGAAATGATATTGATAGGATTGTGGTTTTTTATACCAATGGTACTTTTAAAAGCTATTCCCCTGAAAAATAAAGAACCCCGATAACTTTATAAAAGCTGATCGGGGTCATTAACCAATAAAACAAACACAAATTTATCTTTATTCTAAGATAATCCCTCTTCCTGGGAATGAATATTTAATATATACTTTATTGGTATATTTATTCTTACTTCTTATTGTTTCTTATAGTAAAGTTATAACTAATAAATGTTAAACACTTTAAACAATCCGTTAAACTATTCTTAATTATTTAAGTGTTTTTATATCCATTTTCAGAAATAAATCCCGTAACGTCTACATAATTACTTTCCAATACTTTAAAATCCTGTTCTTTATTACCAGTAAGATAGTATGGTTCTGCAATTTTAAGCTCTTTCTTTCCATAGTCAAAAGCTACCGCAACAATAGGTACGTTTGCTTTAAGAGCTATATAATAAAAGCCCGTTTTCCAATGATCTACTTTTTTACGGGTACCTTCTGGCGCAATAGCAAGACGGAATACCTCACGCTCTTCAAACAGGGCAGCAATAGCATCTACTTTATTCTCATTTTTATGTCTGTTGAGAGGCGCTCCGCCCATCCATTTAAAATAAGCTCCAAAAGGAAATTTGAATAATTCTTTTTTGGCCACAAAATTCATTTCCAGATCGATTACTCCTCTGGCAAAAACACCAATAAGGAAATCGAACCAACTAGTATGCGGTACTACAATAATAACCGACTTTTTCACTTCGGCATACATGACACCCTTTATACGCCAGCCCAATACCCTGAAGAAGATAAATTGATATATTTTTTTCATATTCTTATAAAAATCCCGTTGTAAAAATAGTATATATTTACAAACATAAAATCATTTGGTCAAATGCTCAATAAATTTCTTAGTTACTTTATCCCAATAAATATTTACAAGAAAAAATCAGGAATAAGCCAAAATCTTGAAGTAACATGGAATAACGGGCAATTAGTACTCGACTCCAAAAACACCAATTATTCTTACGGGAGCCTGCAGCGTATTTTAAGGAAAGGGCTTCATTACATAGGGTTCGAAAGAATAAAAGGATTCGAAAATATCCTTGTACTTGGTGTTGCTGCTGGAAGTGTGATTAAAACACTTAGTGAAGAAATTAAATTTAAAGGTCGAATTACCGGAGTAGAGATTGATCCTGTCGCTATAGAGATAGCTAATACTTATTTTGATCTTAACAAAGTTGAGAACTGCAAAATTATAATTGACGATGCATTTGAATTTGTTTTAAAGACAAAGGAAAAGTATGATCTTATCATAATCGACATCTTTCAGGACACCACAATGCCCAACTTTTTATTTGAAGATTTTTTTATAAACAGAGTTAATTTCTTACTCAAAGTAAATGGATTCATACTATTCAACACCATGACCTTAACAAAAAAAGATTTTGATAGAAACATTAACTATCGTTCCCGATTTAATGAAGATTACTCGGTACGTATGTATCCAAAAGTAGAAGAACACAATGAACTGTATACTATTAAAAAATTAAAGTAATTATTTAAGATCCAAATTGCCTTAAATGGTGGTCATAATGTTTATATGCAAAAACCCCTATTTGTTCTCGTGTCATTTTTCCAAAAAAATCGTGTATAAAACCTGAATTAGAATAACATTCGTATCCCTGTATAAGATTTATCAGCGTGCGTTTTTGAAGTTCAATATTATCTCCATTTTCTCTTACTTCAAAATCCCGACCTGCAGGCATACCTCTTTTCATTATTCTATCATCCTTCATTATTCCTTTCAAAACTATTTTTCCGAATAAGTATCCAATAAATTCTTGTTTATATTTATAGTTATTTTTACCCATTACCCATTCTGTCCAGATCACACAATGCTTTAACATCTGGAAAAGATTCATTTTTCCCCATTCCCTTTTACTACCTGAATTAAGAGTATTAATCCTATCTATTATTTCAATAGCAGTAGCTTTATCAAAAATAGTTTTCATAGAATTATTCTTTTAATTAAATAAAATTGCTCTTTGGCTGTAAGGAAAACCAGTTTCCAGAATCATCTCTAAATTGAGCTTCAATGCCATAAAATTCTTCTGTAGGAGGTTTTGTAAATTCAACTCCTTTGCTTTTTAACTCTTCATAGGTTGCATAAATATCTGTACATTCAAAAACACCGCTACCGATTTTACCTTTTCTAATCAGATCATTTATTGTTTTAGCTATTTCTTCAGGAAACATTTTTCCTGCTTTTACAGGAAATAAGGTAATTTCCAAGTCTGGTTGTTCTGGTGGAGAAACCGTAAGCCATCTGCTACCATCTCCCATAGGTATGTCATCTATCAGTTTAAAACCTAATTTATTAATATAAAAGTCGTATGCACTATCCTGATCAAGGACATACATATTAGCATGTGAAAGTCTTGTTATCATAATTCTTTTTGTTTGATTTAAAACAAAGTAAGAACATTATGATCTTATCTATTTCTTCAAAATTGCTATTTTTCATCCCATCCGTTATTTGATATATAACATCCTGGAATAAATTTTAAAGGTGATATTTTGATTTCGATATCTTGCTGCCTATATGTTTCCATAAATACAGATGGTGTAATTCCTACTATTCTCTTAAAAAGTCCACTAAAAGAACTTAAGCTTTCAAAACCTACCGCAGAACAAACTTCAGATACTCCTTTACCATCTTTTAATAATTCCTTTGCTTTACCAATCCTTACAAATGTTAGATATTGGTGAGGTGTTTTACCATATGTTTTTTTAAATAGCCGTGTAAAGTGAAATTTTGAAAAACATGCTTCGTCGGAAATATTATTTACATCAATAGTTTGAGTATAATTATTATCAATGAAAAGTTTTGCATGAACAATCCTTTTATAAAGGTATGTTTTTGGAAATTCGTCTTTCATTGTAAGTAGCATTACAGCATCTTCCTAGCTTTTTCCAAGTCTTCAGGGGTATCAATACCAATACCTGCATGACTTGTTTCCACCATTTTAATTTTCTTACCGTATTCCAGGTAACGCAACTGTTCCAATTTTTCTGATGCTTCCAGTGTCTGCATAGGTAGTTTATAAAAATCAAGCAAAGCGTGTTTTCTAAAGGCATAAATACCAATATGACGATAGTACTTCACTCCTGCCTCCTTATCTCTTGGATACGGAATTACAGATCGTGAAAAATACAATGCAAATTTTTTCTGATCTACAATAACCTTTACATTATTAGGATTCACAATATCGTTCTGATCGGTAATGTGTATCATTACCGAAGCTAAGTCAATCTCATGTGTGGTATCACCTTTAAAAACCTCCAAAACATCAGCTAAAGGTTCTTTATTAATAAATGGCTCATCACCCTGAACATTAACTACTATATCTACATCTAAATTTTCAATAGCCTCGGCAATACGATCACTACCACTTTCATGTTCTTTAATACTCATAATAGCTTTGCCACCATTAGATACTATTTCATTAAAAATAATATCTGAATCTGTTACTACAAAAACATCATCAAACAAGCCTGTAGTTAAGGCTGCCTGGTATGTACGTGTAATTACGGTTTTTCCACCAAGATCCTGCATTAATTTTGCAGGGAAACGTGTAGAGGCATATCGTGCTGGTATAACTGCTATAATTTTCATAGTATCAGTATGTTTTATTCTTCAAAATGATCATCTTTAAAACCAATAAGATAAAGCCTGTCTTTAGCTCTGGTAATCGCTGTATATAACCAACGTATATAATCTTTATTTATTCCTTCAGGCAAATACGGTTGTTCTACAAACACAGTATTCCATTGTCCTCCCTGTGATTTATGACAGGTTATAGCATAAGAGAACTTAACTTGTAGTGCATTAAAATAAGGGCTGTTCTTTATTTTTAAAAACTTTTTATACTGGCTTGTCTCATCTTCATAATCCTTCATTATTTCCTGATAAAGCAAATTAGACTGCTCATAGGTAAGCGAAGGTGATTCACTTTCTACAGTATCTAATAATAAATAGGTTTCAAACGGAATCTGTGAAGCATAATCTACCATTCTAACTTTTACTCTGGCAAATTTAAACCCGTACAGTTCTTCAATCCTGAAAATTTCCAGTATCTCAATAATATCACCATTAGCAATAAAGCCAGCTTCACTCTTTTCGTTAAGCCAAAAATAGTTATTCTTTACCACCATCATAAAATCTCCGGTAGAAAGTTCGCTCTCGCGAGATAATATTCTTGTACGTATCTGCTGATTGTATTGATTTGCTCTTTTATTAGAACGAACAATAAAGGCTGTATCTTCAATACTGTAGTTACTGTATGCCTGATTGATAGCATCTTGAATATCATAACCATCAACCAGCCTAACTATATCTTTAAACCCCCTTAGTTTAAACTGAAAAGTATCCATAAATGCCGACTTTAGTATCTCTCTAAGCTCTGTGGCATTATATAAAATCCCTGAATTTTCTTCCTGGCGCATAACTTCATCCAACTCAATATGATGAACATCTTTATCATAATTAAGAGAAAGAGAATCTATATTAAGCGCCGGGCTGAGATCTGAATTTACCGGAGGCAGCTGTGCTGTATCTCCTATCAATATCATTTTACAATTATTCCCAGAATATACATAAGAAATAAGGTCATCTAATAATGAGCCATTTTCATACATTTTTGATTCTTGAATAGTATCAGATATCATCGACGCTTCATCAACAATAAAAATAGTATTGGTGAATTTATTTGGCTGTAATGTAAAACCTACACTTCCTTCACTACCTTTTTTAGGGAAATAAATACGCTTATGAATAGTAAATGCCGGTTTATGTGAATAACCAGATATTACTTTGGCTGCACGTCCTGTAGGAGCTAGCAATACATATTTTTTATTAGCATCAACTAAATGGTTTACGATAGTAGAGATTATTGTCGTTTTCCCTGTACCGGCATACCCTTTTAGTACAAATAATTCATTTTTATTATTGTTAGTTATGAATTCTGCTGCCTTTTGTAAAAATATATCCTGTTTTACGGTTGGGTTAAACGGGAATTTTTGACGAAGAACCTTATAAAATAAGCTGGAATTCATTAATAGATGCAGGTATTATATTTATTAGCTCAAAGATAACATCATTTTAAAGAGTAACCCATCCTAAACCAAAAAAGAATGTAAATTTGCAATGAAACCTTTATTGTTAATGAACGATACTATCATTACGAAGAATTATAAAAAACTGTCACTGCAAATAGCAGTTAACGGTATGTCTTTTTGTTGTTTCGATACATTAAATTGGGAAATAACACATTATCATTCAGTGGATTTTTCTAAGTACAGTCCTATAGAAGATGAGTTATGGAAAGTTTTTATGAGTAATCCGCAGCTTACTATACCTTACGATGAAATTGTAGTACTGCACGACAATAACCTTAATACCTTTGTTCCGGATGCTCTTTTTGACGCCAACTATCCAGGGAGTTATCTACAATATAATACCAAAGTTTTTGAAACAGACTTTTTTGCAATCGATATGCTGGGAAGCTATGAACTGAATAATGTATACGTACCTATGATGAATGTAAATAATTTTCTTATAGATCAATTTGGTGCATTTGATTACAAAAACGTTAATAGTTTATTGGTAGCAAAATTACTTGATACATCGAAAAATATTGATGAAAAACAAGTTTTTGTACACATTCAGGATGCTCATTTTGAAATTATTATAGTGCGTAACCAAAAGCTTTTGCTGTACAACTCTTTTGAATATAAAACGGCTGAAGATTTTCTGTATTATTTGTTATTCACTATGGAACAACTTTTTCTGAATCCGGAAACAGCTAAGGTGTTTTTACTTGGAAAAATTAGCGAAAACCATCCGTGTTATACATTAGCATATACTTATATAAGAAACATTTCTCTTTTCGATACTACATACTTACAAAGAAAATGGAATAAAAACCAACAAGAAACCTTACAACACTATATACTATTTAACTCATGAGGATCATTTCTGGAAAATATAAAGGCCGCAGGATAAGTGCACCTAAAAACCTGCCTGTACGCCCCACTACAGATATGTCTAAAGAAGCATTATTCAACATCCTAAATAATCGTTTTGATTTTGAAGGCCTTAAAGTACTTGACCTTTTTGCAGGTACAGGTAACATAAGTTACGAATTTGGATCGCGTGGTGCTGCCAACATAACAGCTATAGATGCAGATTTTGGTTGTATAAAGTTTATAAAGCAAACTGCCGGTGAATTTGACTTTAATATTGCTGCTATTAAAAGCGAAGTAGCAAAATACCTTAAAGGAAGTAAGTCATCTTTCGATATTATTTTTGCTGACCCTCCTTACAATTTGGACCAAAAAGAATTTGAAGAAATTGTTACACTGGTTTTTGAAAACGAATTATTACAGCAAGATGGTATGATGGTAATTGAACATTCCAAACATACCAATTTAAGTCATATGATGAATTTTTCATTCCAGAAAAACTATGGCGGATCTGTTTTTTCTTTCTTTGAATTCGAAAATGATGTTCTTGAAGAAAGTGGGACTGAAGAAAATGAAGATGAGGTGTGATTTTCTTACATTTTTAACTTTACTTTGTGAAAAATTTTTTCAATCAATTCTTTTCTCTTTTTAATGAAAAAAATATACTTCATAATTATATTATTTGTTTTTATAACACCTTCAGCCCTTTCTCAGACTTATATAAAGTTTAATGCTCCTTCAACACTTTTAGGAATACCACAAATTGGAGTTGAAACTAGCCTTGGGAAAAAATGGACTTATCAGGCAGATGTTTTGGGATCATATTGGGAATCTATTAATGGTGCACCTTTTAAAACGTTAATGGTATTTAGCGAAGTACGTTACCATTTTAATGAAAAATATAAAGGTCTCTATTTTGGTGGTCATATTGGTGGTGCAATTTTTGAAATACAAAAATGGAACTACCTTAATACTGATAAGTATCAAACAGGAGAAGCTGTGTTTTTTGGAGCAACGATTGGCTATCAATTCCAGGTTAGTGATAAATGGATGATAGATATGTTTATTGGTGGTGGTAACCAACAGGCACATTATAAAGGACGCTACTTATCAACAAATGAACCTTATGAGTTTTCCAGTTATAATAAAAGTGGAGAATGGTTACCTTATCGTGCTGGTATAATGTTTAGCTACAAGTTATAAAAAAAGCAGGCCTGTAAGCCGGATTCTGTATTCCCTCGGAATCCTTATCATTTATCTAGACCCCACATTACTGCGGGGATCAATCTGCCTACCCCCCGGCATCGGGCGAGCAACCCTTAGTTGCCGGTGTACATGGCATTTCACCGCATAGAGTTTACCTGGTTTCACTACAGCATTACCTGTACATACTTTCTGTTGCACTTGTCCTCTCCCGGCTCTGCAAACCGGAATGACGGGTGTTACCCGCTATGCTGCCCTATGGTGTCCGGACTTTCCTCCCTTCTTTCGAACGGCGATAAGGCGGCCTGCATAGCGCAAAAGTACATTAGATTTTTGAATTATGAGGCTTTTGTACTCATTGACAAAAAAGAAAATCATAATAGACTGGTTTGAAACAATCTAGAAAACTTAATAATCATAACTCTTTATTTTGTAGTAAAATGTTTAACATTTCGTTGGCTGACCAAAAAAAAGGAAAGCCTTAATTTTAAGTAATAGAATAGATTTAACTTAAATTACGATATCATGGACAGACAAATGTATCATTACGCAACGGTTACAAAAGCCCTGCAGGAATTGGGCGAAAAAGGATTTACTACCGACTTTAACCTTAAAGAAGATCATATTATTAATCACTGGAAAGATTTTGAAATAGAACATATTTATCGCTATGAAGGTGAAAGCGATCCAGGTGATGAAGCTACAGTATTTGGAATTAAATCCAAATCAGGTGAAAAAGGCGTTTTTGTAGTTAGCTCAGGTGCATACACCGAAAATGGAGCAGCAAAAGTGTTACTTGATATGTCCATCAGAGGAAGAGAAGAACAGCAATAAGTTATGAACAGGCTGCAGCATAAGCTTGAAAAAATCGGAAATGATCCCAAAATAACGGCTAGGGCTGTTGGTTTACGTTATTCATTAAATACCAATAACGGTTATTATAGAAAACGTGAAAATAATGGCTTTAGCTATATAAGTGAAAATGGCAAAACCATTAAAAATAAAATCATTTTAGAACGTATTAAAAAACTTGTAATTCCTCCAGCTTGGGAAAACGTATGGATATCTCCATTCGATAATGGCCATCTTCAGGTGACAGGGAATGATACAAAAGGAAGAAAACAATATCGATACCATCCTTCTTGGAATAAAATTCGTAATCAGTCAAAATTCTTCAAACTCAGACGATTTGCTAATGCATTGCCACTCATTAGGCAACAAATAGAAAAAGATCTTAAGCGAAATGGATTGCCTTATGAAAAGGTAGTTGCATTAGTTATCAAACTTATAGAAATGACCAATATCCGTATTGGTAATGATGCCTACAAAAAACTTTATGGGTCTTTTGGGCTAACAACTTTACGAGATAAACATGTAAAATTTAACGGTGATACTGTGTGGTTCGAATTTATTGGCAAAAAAGGAATTAAACATAAAATAAAATTACAAAGCCGTAAAATGTCCAATCTTGTAAAAAAGTGTAAGGATATACCCGGACAGGAGCTTTTTCAATATTATGACGATAATAATCATAGGCATACTATTGGATCTGGTGATATCAATAATTATATTAAAGAGATTACTGGCGAAGATTTTACAGCTAAAGATTTTCGAGCATGGGCAGGGAGCCTTAATGCACTTTGTGCTTTTAGGGATGTTGGAAAATTTACTAATGAAACTGACTGTAAACAAAAAATTATAGATGTGCTCGATTTTGTAGCCAAAAAACTAGGAAATACACGCACTGTTTGTAAAAAATATTATGTACATCCAACAATTATAGCAGCTTACGAAAAAGGTTCAATCTGGAATTATAAGCCTATTGAAGCAGATGAAGAGGACTTAAACCCTGAAGAAAAAATGCTCTTAAAGTTACTTATTACTGAAGATATAGCTGAAGTTGTTGGCTAGCCTAAAATATTTACTTTTAACTTTTCAATTCTTTTTTTGATTCAATATTGATTTTATTTCTACTTTAGAATAGCTTATAAAAACTAAGAATGGAAAATTATAGTGTAGTCCTATTTATTTTAGCTTTAATGATTGGTTTATCTGCAATTGCTGATAAAATAAAACTTCCCTACCCTATATTGCTTATTATCGCCGGGATTGCTATTGGTTTTATACCGGAAATACCCAAAGTAGAAATAAATCCCGAAATAATTTTTCTTCTTTTCCTGCCGCCGTTATTATATGATGCTGCATTTAATATTTCTTTTAGTCAGTTTAAAACAAACATAAATACTATAAGTACATTAGCTATATCCTTAGTCTTTTTAACTGTAACAGGAATCGCAGTTATATCTCGATATTTTATACCCGGAATGACCTGGCCACTTGGTTTTGTATTAGGTGCTATACTGTCAGCAACAGATGCCGTTGCTGCTATGAGCATAACAAAAGGTCTAGGATTGTCTCATAAAACCAGTACCATACTTGAAGGAGAAAGTCTTATAAACGATGCCTCTGCTTTAGTTGCTTATCGTTTTGCAGTTGCTGCAGTTACAGGTACGGCTTTTATATTTTGGGAAGCTTCTCTGCAATTTCTTATCCTTATTAGTGGTGGAGTACTTATAGGCCTCGTAATGGGAAAAATCTTAGCATTCATCATAAAAAGAATAAAAGAAGATGCTATAGTTATTATTAGCTTTATACTTCTTATGCCTTTTGTAACATACTTAATCGCAGAGGAATTTCACGTTTCTGGAGTAATTGCTGTAGTTATGCTTGGTTTAGGAATTTCCCGCTTTAGCAAAAAGATTTTTCCCGTCAATTTAATGCATCAGTCAAAGTCAATATGGGACATTATCATATTCCTTCTTAACGGACTTATCTTTATCCTCATTGGTCTGCAATTTCCTTATATACTGGAAAGCATTGATAAAACATTAATACTGCCTTATATTGGTTATGCACTACTTATTACAATTGCTGTCCTTGTTATACGTATGGCCAGAGTATTTCTCCAACAAATTAATCTGCAAAAAGCTTTTGAAAAAAAGAAAGGCAAAATTACAGAACATGCACTGTTGGATTTTAGAAACAGCCTAATTATTAGTTGGTCGGGTATGCGGGGAATCGTATCACTTGCTATAGCTATTGGTCTTCCTCATAAACTTTCAGACGGCAGTCCTTTCCCACTCCGAAACGAAATTATATTCATTTCGGTTGTTGTTGTACTATTTACACTTATTGGACAAGGACTTACACTACCTTGGTTGGTTAAAAAATTACAATCGAATATTGATTCTTAAAAAAGAATATTAAAACGCTTTTAATAGCCTAAAAAACTAAAAACCCATTGTTATTGCCACGGCAATTGCTATATTTGCTCTACAGTTATTTCTATGGAACAGTTTATTGTATCAGCCCGTAAATACCGCCCGCAAACCTTTAAGGATGTTGTGGGACAGCAGGCTATAACCAATACTCTATTAAATGCTATAGAAAGTAATCATCTTGCTCAGGCATTGTTATTTACAGGTCCTCGTGGTGTGGGTAAAACTACTTGTGCACGCATATTAGCCCGAAAAATAAACCAGGAAGGCTATGATGATCCATATGAAGATTTTGCATTCAACGTATTCGAATTAGATGCTGCTTCTAATAACTCTGTAGACGATATTCGTAATCTTATCGATCAGGTAAGGATACCACCCCAAACTGGTAAGTATAAAGTATATATTATAGATGAGGTGCATATGTTGTCTCAAGCAGCTTTTAATGCTTTTTTAAAGACGCTTGAAGAACCACCAAGACATGCAATCTTTATACTAGCAACTACCGAAAAGCATAAAATAATACCTACCATATTATCGCGCTGTCAGATATTCGACTTTAAACGAATAACTGTTAAGGATGCTAAAGAACATTTAGCTGACGTAGCACGTAACCAAGGTATTACTTTCGAGGATGATGCTTTGCATATTATTGCTCAAAAGGCAGATGGCGCTATGCGTGATGCTTTATCAATATTTGACAGGGTAGTAAGCTATTGTGGTACTAACCTTACCCGCCAGGCCGTAACCGAAAACCTGAATGTTCTTGATTATGAATATTATATTAAGGTAACTGACCTTTTACTGGAAAATAAAATTCCAGAATTACTTCTTACCTATAATGATATTTTAGCGAAAGGTTTTGACGGACACCATTTTATAGCTGGTCTTGCATCACATTTCCGTGACCTTTTGGTGAGTAAAAACCCTGCAACTCTAATTTTATTAGAAGCAGGTGAAGCCGCACAAAATTTATATGGTATACAGGCACAAAAGGCAAGTCAGGACTTTTTATTAAAAGCAATAGACCTTGCAAACGATTGTGACCTTAAATATAAAACAAGTCAGAATCAAAGGCTTCTTGTAGAGCTATGTCTTATGCAGCTTGCCTCCATCACTTTTGATGGAGAAAAAAAAAAGCTGACCAATTTATAATTCCTCCTCATTATTTTAAAGATAATGCTCCTTCAGTAACAAAAATTACTATTGAAGAAACTACTATAAAAACACAATCTGTTGAAATTAATACAGTTGCTGTATCTGTAGAAGAAAAACCAACAAGCATTACTCCTCTTCCAACCGATGCGCTTGAAGTTGAAGAACCGGAAGTCGTAAAATCACCTGTTGTAAAAACAGACGATGATGGAACACCAAAAGTTTCTGCATTCTCATTGTCTGGTTTGCGAATGAAACGCGAATTACAAGAAAGTCAAAAAGCGATGGTAAGACATACGGACGACCTTCCTCGTGAATCTTTCAATGAAACGGATATGCGCCTGCAATGGAATAAATTTGCTCAACGCTTAAGTGATTCTGGTCAGAAAATCATGTCAACATATATGATGATTAATGATCCGGTTCTTGATGGGACTATTATACGTCTAGAATTGCCTAATGAAGGCTCTAAAGTGGATTTTGATGCCAGTAAACATGAATTATTAGGTTATCTTCGAGGGAAACTACATAATCATGACATTGTTATAGATGTACATGTTAATGAAGTAATTTCATCCAAACACGCTTTTACTCCTCTTGAAAAATTTGAAAAACTTAAATCGATAAATCCGGCAGTCGAAATATTAAGAAAGACTTTTGATTTGGATATATAGATTTATTATCTCTTTCTACTAATAGTATTTACTAAAAAGAATCAAATATTCCCATTATACATTGCCTTAACAATTCCGTCTGATAGTCCAATTTTTGGTACATATATGTTTCTGGCACCACTCCATTTCATTGCATTAAGATAAATTCTTGTAGCATATATAATAACATCTGCACGATCAGGATTAAGTCCAAGTTCGGCTATACGTTGTTCATAAGTGAGACTGTTAAGAAACTGATATTGAGAGTTTACATAAAAATAAGACAACGGTTTTTCCTGTTGCTTACCTGACATTTTAAACAATTTATTAATATTACCACCAGAACCTATGAGCGTAATAGTTTCATATGGTTCGGTAACAGTTTTAATCCATTTTTCTATTTCCTGCCAAACCACTTCATTTACCATATTATTAAGTAAACGAACGGTACCATTTTTAAAGGATTTAGAAGCTACAATTTTTCCATTATCAAAAAGAGAAAACTCAGTACTTCCTCCACCTACATCTACGTAAAGATACGTTTGGTCTGTTTTAACAAGATGATGTAAATCAGTTGAAGCTATAATAGCAGCTTCCTTTTTACCATCAATAATTTCAATTTTAATTCCGGATTCCTGCTCAATTAAATCGGCAACTTCACGTCCATTGTAAGCCTCCCTCATTGCAGAAGTAGCGCAAGCCATATATTTCTCTACCCTATGTACTTTCATAAGTAATTTATATGCCTTCATGGCATCAATCATCCTTTCGATATTCTCATCGGTGATTTCGCCTACTGTAAAAGCATCCTGTCCTAAACGGATAGGAACTCTTACCAATGAGCTTTTATTGAACTGTGTTTCTTTACCTTCCTGCTCTACGATATTAGAAACTAACAACCTCATGGCATTTGAGCCAATATCTATAGCAGCATATTTTTTAATTGTAATCATTCTGAGAGTGCCTTAGAACCTTAGTTCCAAAGTTATAATTGTTCGTAAATAACCTCTAGTTTATTTCTATAATAATTGTACGTTTCAAGCTGGGCCCTGAATGGTTTTTCGTCAGGATGTTTCCTGTACTTATTTTCCAGGTTTTCTGAATGCAAACGTGCTTTAACATTAGCTTTCCAACCAATATTAAATGTTTCTATAAGCTCATTTTTAATTTCGATATCATAAATTGGACAAGTAACTTCTACCCTTGCATCAAGGTTACGAGTCATGAAATCTGCAGAAGATATAAAAACTTCAGGTTCGCCACTATTAGCAAATATATAAACCCTTGAATGTTCAAGATAGTTATCGACAATACTAATAGCTTCTATATTTTCACTCATTTCCGGTATTCCCGGTATAAGGCAGCAAATACCCCTAATTATTAATTGGATCTTTACACCTTCCCTGCTTGCTTCATAAAGCTTGTCGATCATTTTATAATCAGTAAGGCTATTCATTTTAAGTTTAATATAAGCTTCTTTACCAGCAATAGAATTGAGAATTTCTCTATCTATAAGTTTATAAAACTTTGAACGGGTATAATGAGGAGATACAAACAGGTGTTTATAACGATGTACACGATAATTAATATCAAAAAACTCAAATATGGTATGTACTTCTTTTAATATCTGTTGATGGCTAGTAAATAGTGTAACATCTGTATATACCTTAGCTGTCGACTCATTAAAATTACCTGTAGAAATAAACCCATAACGTTTGATTTTTTTATCCTCTACACGCTCTATTACACATATTTTACTATGCACTTTTAAGCCTTTAACTCCAAAAATCAAATTTATACCTTCGGTCTGCATTTGCTCGGCATAAGATATATTGCTGGCTTCGTCAAAACGCGCCTGTAATTCTATCTGTACGGTTACTTTCTTGCCATTTTTGGCAGCATTTATAAGTGAACTTATTATTTGCGAATTCTTAGCTAATCTATATAAGGTTATTTTTATTGAAATAACTTTAGGATCCAATGCAGCTTCACGAAGAAACTTAATCACATAGGCAAACGACTGATAAGGAGCATTAAGTAAATAATCTTTTTGTTTAATTTTATGAAGAATACTTCCTTCAAGACTTAATCCACTAACAGGTAATGGCACGTTTTGACTATATAAAAGATCTGGTCTTCCTAATTGAGGAAAACTCATATAATCTCTCCTGTTATGATATCTCCCCCCAGGAATAATACTATCTGAAGAGTCAATTTCCATGCGTGTAAGGAAAAATTCAAGTGTATCTTTACCAATAGCCTGGTCATAAACAAAACGAACAGGTTCTCCGATACGCCTATCTTTCACACTTGTGGAAATCTTTTCCATAAGGCTTTTACTCTGGTCACTATCAATCTCTAACTCGGCATCACGTGTGATTTTTATCATGTGTGCCGAAATACTTTCATATAAGAATATATTAAAGATACTATGCAGGTTAAGACGTATAACATCATCAAGCATAATGATATACTGTTTTCCATTATTTGATGGAAGTATCACAAACCTATTGATGTTTTTAGGTATTTCAACAACAGCATAACGTACTTCCGGAATTATCGCTTCGTCCTCTTCAGATGCTGGTTTACCTTTCATTACAAGTTTAACCGCAAGATATCCTGAGGTATCTTTAAGCAGAGGAAATTCATCTAAATCATTAAGAATAATAGTAACAAGTTCCGGACTTACTTTTTGTATAAAAAAGTCCTTTATAAATTGCTCTTGTGCTTTTGTAATCTGGCTTTCATTTACAATATATATATTCTCATTTTCAAGTTCTTTTTCAATTACACTAAGTATTCTTAAGCTTTCCGATTGCTGCTCAATAACTATATCTGTAATTTCTGTAAGAAGCTTTTGGGCACTAATACCACCAAGAATTTTCTCTCCCGTTTGTCCTTCAAGGCTCAAACGGCGAATAGCAGCATAACGTACCCTAAAAAATTCATCGAAGTTATTTGAAAATATCCCTAAAAATCTCAATCTATCTAATAATGGCACTTTTTCATCTCCAGCTTCTTGCAAAACTCTTGCGTTAAATGCCAGCCAGCTTTTCTCTCTATCAATATATCTGTTTACCGGTGAGTGGTGGATCATGTTTTTTTAATTCACTTGGAAATAATACTTTTTCTATCTTACCTTTTTGTATGGCTTTCCAGTCATTTTGTTCGAAAGAAAGCGATACAAACCCTGCTGTAGGTACATTTTCAATAGCACGGTTCCCAAAGATATTAACAAAATTAGTAATAGCATCGTTATGACCAAAAAGAATTAGGTTATCAAATTGGTTATTACAGCTTTTTATGATTTTTTCGAGAGCTTTCTCATCAAAAGTATATAACTCGTCTTTAAAAATTATTGTATCAAGGGGTGTGGACAAATTTTCAGCAAATATATAGGCCGTGTTTCTAGCTCGTTTTGCGGTACTACTCCAAACAATATATGATTTTGGAAGGTATTCTTCTATTCTGGATGCCACTAAATGCGCATCATTAATCCCTCTTTTAGACAGGGGACGGTCTTTATCCCCCATAGGCGTATCCCAGCTGGATTTAGCATGGCGAATCAGGATTAAATTTTTCATACGCTTTGGGTCTAAATAGTTATGTTACTATTAAATTTGCGAAAAAAAATAAAGCAACACTATTTATCGTATGTTAATTTGGTATTAAAGTTTACTTTTAAGGAGCCAATCTTTCTATTTTCCATGAAAAATCGTCCAGTAACTGATACCTTATTCTATCATGAAGGCGATTTGGCCTGCCTTGCCAAAACTCAATTTCAACCGGTTTTACAATATACCCTCCCCAATGATCCGGTCTTGGGACATCTTTACCTTCAAATTGTTTTTCAAGATTCTTTAAATTATTCTCCAAATATTCTCTTGACGGTATAACCTGGCTTTGAGGTGATACCATAGCTCCTAACCTACTCCCTTCAGGGCGACTTTCGAAATATCCATCAGACATGTTTTGAGAGACTTTTTCTGCTCTCCCTTTAATTATAACCTGACGTTCCATTTCATACCAAAAAAAAGACAAGCAAACATTTGGGTTCACTGCTATTGCTTTTCCTTTTTCAGAATTATAGTTAGTATAAAAAACAAATCCTTCGTATGTATACTGTTTAAGCAAAACCACCCTCGATTTAGGAAAACCATCCAAACCAATAGAAGACACTGTCATGGCATTTACTTCAGCATTACTTCCAAATTCTTCAGTTTCCAAAAACCATGTTTTAAAAAGGCTTATTGGATCTTCAGGCAGATTTGCTTCTTCAAGTAAACTCTTTTCGTACGATCTTCTATAATTACTTAAATCAGTCATGTTTCCGATTATTAATTGTTAGATGGGTAAAAGTAAAACAGTATTAAAGTTATAGTAATTTTATAACATCTAATATCAAAAACTTCAATTATATACTTTAGAATTCAAACACTTTACCATCATCAGCCAAATGTACATTTGAAAATACGGTTTGTGCTTCTTCTTTAAAAGGTTCAATCGACCCATATCGTGTTGAATAATGTCCTAAAACTAATTGTCCAGCATTTGCTAAAAAAGCTATCTTAGCCGCCTGCTTGGCCGTACAATGCATGGTTTGTTCACAGTATTGTTCTTCAGAATCTAAAAAAGTGCTTTCGTGATATAAAACATCCACATCTCTTATAAGTGAAACTATCGTTTCATCATAAACAGTATCCGAACAAAAGGCATAACTTTTTGGAGGCTGTGGATCAAATGTCAGTTTATCATTAGAGATAACAGTGCCATCATCCAATATCATATCACCACCGCTTTTAATTTTATTATAATAACAGGTCTCAATATCTAGATTCATCACTGCATCAAGATTGAGCTTGCGATCGCCCGCTTTTTCCTGAAATAAATATCCATTTGTATACACCCTATGCTTCAAAGGAATTGTACTCACAATTACTTTATCATCTTCAAAAACAATTTGCGCTTCTTTACTTTCCAATTCATGAAAATAAAGATTATAGCTCGTCCATGAACCCGATAATTTTAACTGTAATAAAGTAACTTCCTTTATGCCTTTTGGCCCATATACATGTAAATCATTTTGTCGGTTCAGTAATGAAAATGTAGATATCAAACCTATAAGACCATAAAAGTGATCACCATGCAAATGAGATATGAAAACATGATTTATTCGAGAAAATTTAATCTTGTTTTTTCTTAATTGCACCTGCGTGCCTTCCCCACAGTCTATAAGAAACATTCTGTTTTTCATTTCCAACACCTGAGCAGTGGGATTGGTTATGGTTCTTGGAGTGGCGGCATAACAGCCAAGTATTGTAAGATTCATTTTGTTTCGTTTCAGGTTTAAAGTTTCAGGTTGCCCTGCATAACCTAAAATTTAAAATAAATAATATTAATTAAAAACCAAGATCTCTTTCAATCTCTTCCATTTCGATAATGTCATGAGCTTCAAGAAGTGTAGGTACAACGATCATTTCATCCGGCACATCATTAAAATCAAGATCTTTAGCAATAAGAACTAATGATTTTTTAGCTTTCCTGTGCTTATTCGATAATGAAAGGAATGAAAGGATTTTATCAAGATCAATGCTGTTATCCTGGCTAAGATCTAAAATAAGATTGTGCCCCTTATAACTATTATATTCTGAAGTTACTTTTTCAAGGAAAGAAGCAATATCTCCCTGAGTATCTTTAATTACTATCGTATGTCCTTTTTCTTCTACTTTCATTTTTTATTAGAATTACAGAGTAGTTTAATTTCTAAGTTTCTTCTTACTCGCGATGTCTCCGATCAAAAAACTTATTGTTTAATTTTAGACGCTAATAAATAAATAACAGCCATTCTTACCGCTACGCCATTCTCAACCTGCTCTAAAATAACCGATTGTTGTGAATCAGCCACATCACTTGTTATCTCCACACCACGGTTTATAGGACCTGGGTGCATTATTACAATTTCTTTATTCAATGAGTCAAGTAATGCTTTATCTACACCAAACTGCTGTGCATATTCGCGTGTTGACGGGAAATAATTTACATCAAGCCTTTCATTCTGTACTCTTAACATATTAGCAACATCTGCCCATTCTAAAGCTTTACGTAGATTTGGTTCAACCTTTACTCCTAGTGATTCAATATACTTAGGAATTAGAGTTTTTGGCCCACATACTTTAACTTCAGCACCCTGCATTTGTAATGCAAATATATTAGATAATGCTACTCTGGAATGCAGAATATCCCCTACAATCACTACTTTTTTACCACCTACTTCACCAAGTTTTTCTCTTATTGTAAATGAATCCAGCAATCCTTGTGTTGGGTGTTCGTGTGCCCCATCACCAGCATTCACTATACTAGCCTTAACATTTTTAGAAAGAAAATGAGCAGCTCCCGGCCTTTCATGTCGCATAACAACCATATCTACTTTCATAGAAAGGATATTATTTACGGTATCTATGAGCGTCTCCCCTTTTTTCACTGAAGATTGCGCTGCTGAAAAACTTATAACATCCGCAGAAAGTCTTTTTTGAGCCAGTTCAAACGAAAGCTTTGTTCGTGTACTATTCTCGAAAAATATATTAGCAATTGTAATATCCCTTAATGACGGGACTTTTTTAATAGGACGGTTTATTACTTCTTTAAATTGATCGGCAGTTTCAAAAATAAGGTCAATATCATTTTTGTTGATATATTTTATTCCTAATAAATGATTAACGCTTAATTCTTTCATTTTAAATTGCTGTTGCGGTTAAGCCTTATATTAAAAAAACACTATCTTCTCCATCGTTCTCTTTCCAGGAAACCATTACTTTCTCATCGTTAATAGCATCTACCTGCCTGCCACGATAATCGGGCTGTATTGGTAAATGACGGCTAAATCGACGATCTATAAGTACCAGGAGTTCTATTTCTGACGGGCGCCCAAACGATTGTATCGCTGTTAACGCTGCACGTATACTACGCCCCGTATAAAGCACATCATCAATAAAAACCACCTTTTTATTTTCCACAAGAAAATCAATTTCAGTCCTATTAGCCTCTAATGGCTTATCTGATCTACGAAAATCATCGCGGAAAAATGTAATATCAAGAAACCCCAGTTTTATATCATTAACGCTATATTCCTGTTCTAATAATTGTTTTATTCGCTCTGCAAGAAAACGTCCACGAGGCTGTAACCCAATAAGTACGGTATCTGAAAAATCAAGATGTTTTTCAATTAACTGGCAGGCCAAACGATTAAGTATGATATTGACTTCTCTGGAAGTAAGCAATATTTTGTGGCTCATAATGCGGTGTTTGTTTGGATTGTAAAAGTAGGGAAAAAATAGATTTAGAAAAAATAACAATCCAATTAATTAGGAATGAATTATCGTATTCACTTTGTAGTAGTCTTCTTAAATTTTTTATAATTGGTTTAATTTTAACTGAATCCTTTTTTACATGCAATATCTTTATATACAACAACCACAAAAACAATAAATTATGCAAAACAGGATATTTAAACTAGGATTTTTTTCTCTGTTAGTAGGATCTCTACTAACCGGATGTGAAGTTATTGGTGATATATTTCAGGCTGGCGTAGGTGTCGGTGTATTTTTAGTAATTGCAGTAATAGTGCTTATTGTATGGTTAATAAGTCGTGCGAGAAAGTAAAACATACAGGCACAAAAAATCCCGTAAGTATTACTCACGGGATTTTTTTATTTATAAATATACATTTATATTATTTGTACATCTTTTTTCTAAGTTCTTGTACCTTTTCATCATCAAGATAATCATCAAAGGTCATATAACGGTCTATTACCCCATTTGGTGTAATTTCCAATACACGATTAGCTACAGTTTGCGCGAATTCGTGGTCATGGGTAGTAAACAACACAGACCCTTTAAAATTCTTTAATGAGTTGTTAAATGCTGTGATCGATTCAAGATCCAAGTGATTCGTAGGTTCATCTAACATTAAAACGTTAGCACGAAGCATCATCATACGGGAAAGCATACAACGTACTTTTTCACCACCTGATAATACCCTACCTGTTTTAAGAGCTTCTTCACCACTAAAAATCATTTTACCAAGGAATCCACGGATATATACTTCATCACGCTCTTCCTCCGTCTTAGCCCACTGACGAAGCCAGTCTACTAAGGTAAGATCATTTTCAAAGAATGAGTGGTTATCTGACGGAAGGTAAGATTGAATAGTAGTAATACCCCAATCAAATGTTCCACTATCTGGCTGTGCATTTCCATTCAATATTTCATAGAATGCTGTAGTAGCTCGTGAATCTTTAGAGAAGATAACTACTTTATCTCCCTTAGCCATATTAAGATCTATGTTCTTAAACAACACTTCACCATCAATAGATGCACTAAGATCTTTTACGTTTAATATCTGATCTCCTGCTTCACGTTCCTGATCGAATATAATAGCCGGATATCTTCTGCTCGATGGTTTAATATCATCAACTTTCAGTTTCTCAAGCATTTTTTTACGGCTGGTAGCTTGTTTAGACTTCGCTACGTTAGCACTAAAACGCATGATAAATTCCTGAAGTTCTTTTTTCTTCTCATCAGCTTTCTTATTCTGCTGTGCTCTTTGTCTTGCTGCTAACTGGCTAGACTCATACCAGAATGTATAGTTACCAGAGTATTGATTTATTTTACTAAAATCAATATCAGAAATATGTGTACAAACCGCATCTAAAAAGTGACGGTCGTGAGATACAACAATTACTGTATTATCATAATTAGCTAAAAAGTTCTCTAACCAGGAAATTGTTTCAAAATCCAGGTCATTGGTAGGCTCATCCATAATAAGCACGTCCGGGTTACCAAATAATGCCTGTGCTAATAACACACGTACTTTAAGTTTACCATCCAAATCTCCCATTAACGTATAATGATAATCTTCAGATATACCCAAGTTAGAAAGCATAGATGCAGCATCTGAATCGGCATTCCATCCATTCATTTCTTCAAAAATCACCTGAAGCTCCCCCACTCTTTCACCATCTTTATCAGAGAAATCAGCTTTAAGGTAAATTTCATCCATCTCTTTTTTAACGGCATATAGGGTTTTGTTACCCATCATAACCGTTTCAAGTACCGTGTTTTCATCAAACATATTGTGGTTCTGGCTAAGTACCGACATACGTTTGCCCGGTTCAAGATGAACGTGGCCTGAAGTTGGATCTATTTCTCCTGCAATAATTTTTAGGAATGTAGATTTTCCGGCACCATTTGCACCAATAATTCCATAACAGTTACCTTGTGTAAAAGAGGTGTTTACTTCATCAAACAATATTCTTTTACCGAACTGTACCGATAAATTTGAAACTGATAGCATTTTAAAAAATTTTTGCAAAAGTACAAAATTTGCTACAGTTTACCCGAGATGAGTCAATATTAAAACCAGAAAATTATTTTAACTATATTTTAACAACTACAGGGGCTTATAAAAAATATTTTTGCCTTTCTACAAAAAAGCACCTTAATGTCATATCTTCATAAAGCCGGATTACTGCTACTTGCAATAGCAGCTTTAGCGTCATGTAAAAATGATGATGATGATGATTATTCAGCTTACTTTGGCGGTGTGGTTACTAATCCTACAACTCCATATGTTCTATTTATTAAGGATAATAAAGTTATAGATACTTTACCCCTGGATAAAGAGAACCATTTTTTTGTAAAATTCGATTCTCTTTATCCAGGACTTTACAGTTTTAAACATGAGCCTGATTTTCAATATGTTTATTTTGATAAAAATGATAGCCTTGTCGTTTCCATTAACACTTCAAATTTTGACGAATCAATAGTTTTTAGCGGTAAGGGTGATAAAAAGAATAATTTCATGATGGATCTCTATCTCGATCAGGAGAAAGACCGGAAAGCAAATAAGGAAGTGTATTACAAAGACTTTAAGGCTTTTAAAAAAGTTACAGATTCTACATATTCTAAAAGAGAAGATTTTTATACGAAAAGCAAAGCCATAATTAAATGGAGTGATGGATTTGATTTTTATGCTAATGCAAGACTAAAATTAAACTATTACAATAAAAAAGAAAATTATTCTTACATACAAAAACTGGAAACGGGGCATAAAATAACATATCAAATTCCTCCTAATTTTTACAATTTCAGGAAAAACATAAATTTTAACGATGTGAGGCTTACTAATTTCTCACCATTTGTACGTTATCTCACGGCAATGCTAAATAATATGAGTGTTACTCCAGGATATTGCGATAAGAACTATGATGAGAATTCTTTAAAAGATAATATTGTTAAGCTTGATATTGCAGATTCCATATTTACTGACAAAAAAATAAAGAATGAAATACTAAATAACATTGCTTTTGCTTACATGCTTAAAGACCATAATGTTATAGACAATCAAAGATTCTTGGAGCATTATTTAAAACTATCAACTGATAATCCCGAGATAAATGGCATAAAAAAAATGAGTGAAGCCATTCTGTTATTAAACGAAGGTAAAAAACTCCCTGCAATAAAACTTCTAGATATTGACAACAATCTATTTGACATACAAAAGGACATTACAAAAGAGACTGTTCTTTTCTTCTGGACCGCCTGTGCTCAATCTCATTTAGATTTAATGTATAAAAAATTAAATACCCTTAAAGAAGAGCATAAAGACGTTAATTTTATTGCTATAAATATTGATGAAGACAGGGAATGGAAAAAAATAATAAGTCCTTATGATTTTGAAAATGCCCAACAACTACGGGCCGGGAATTTCAAGGCACTTAAAGACAAATGGGTGTTTACCAAAATAAACAGAACCATAATTTTAAATTCTGACGGCACCATTAAAAATGCATTCACCAATCTGATGGATGAGAAATTCACCGATTACTTAAAATAATCAAACCTATTTTATAGGAATCCAAATTTCCTCTTCCGATTCCGGATCTCCATTTTTATATTTCGGTCCCAATATCTCAAAATGTGGTCTATCATCCAACTCATAGCCTGAAGCCGGTAACCATTCTCCAAAAATATAACCAAATATATCCTGTCCATTATTATGTGAACCTATATAATAAAATACAGCATATTGTCCTCCAGGAATAGTTAAATTTTCCATTCTGTCAGGAATAGTATTAAAATCGGAAACTTCAACTGCTGCCCATTTTTCAAACTCTGTATGCGAGTTAAATTTCACAAAGAAATCTCTATTATAAATTTGCAATGAGTACATAGTAATAGCATCGATAGCATTCCTTATTTCTTTACGATGAGGCATAAAACTATTCCATAGTGCAAATGTTTTATTATCTGCAAACGACATTGTAAGATGTTTACCGATAAGCTTTTTAGAAGTAATGTTCTGTATTGTTGGAATTATATTTTTAGTCATAAATCACATAGTTTCTACAAATATAATCAGATTCTAAATGCTTCTATAAGTTTAGTATAACATGTTTTCTCTCATCTTTTAAACCATTCAGTTTTAACAATATCTTACTCTTTATGTACACATAAAAATCGGTCAAAAAATAGTAACTTTGCGTTTTGCACAAAACTGCTATGCTAGATACTACAGATAATATAGAAGTGTTAGGCGCACGCGCCCACAACCTTAAAAATATAGATGTTACCATACCACGTGAAAAACTCGTGGTGATTACAGGGCTTTCAGGCTCAGGTAAATCATCATTAGCCTTTGACACTATTTATGCCGAAGGGCAACGTCGTTATATAGAAACATTTTCGGCCTATGCACGTCAGTTCCTTGGTGGCCTGGAACGTCCTGATGTGGACAAGATAGATGGACTTAGTCCCGTTATTGCCATAGAACAAAAAACGACGAGTAAAAGTCCACGATCTACAGTAGGTACCATTACCGAGATTTACGACTTCCTGCGTCTTCTTTATGCCCGTGGCGCCGATGCTTATAGTTATGTTACCGGAGAGAAGATGGTAAGTTACAGTGATGAAGGTATTAAAGAACTTATCCTAGAAAAATTTAATGGTAAGCGTATTACGATACTTGCTCCTATCGTTCGTACACGTAAGGGACATTACCGCGAATTATTTGAACAGATTTCCAAACAGGGATTTCTTAAAGTTCGTGTAGACGGAGAAATAAAAGATATTGAAAGCGGAATGAAACTGGACCGCTACAAAAACCACGATATTGAAACGGTTATTGACCGTATGTTAGTTGAAGATACTCCGGACAATGACAAACGCCTTGCAGACAGTATTAAAACTGCCATGTACCACGGCGAAGATGTTATGATGGTTATTGAGCAGGAAAGTGGCGAAGTGCGTTATTACAGCCGTAACCTTATGTGTCCTACTTCGGGCATATCCTACCCTAACCCCGAACCTAATAATTTTTCATTCAATTCACCTAAAGGAGCATGCCCACATTGTAACGGTTTAGGAACAATCAATGAAATTAATATTAAAAAAATAATTCCGAATCCTAAATTATCTATCAAACAAGGTGGTTTTGCACCACTTGGCGAATACAAAAGCTCCTGGATATTTAAGCAGATTGAAATCATTGGTGAAAAATATGATTTTAAACTAACGGATGCTATCGAGAAGATTTCCGAAGAAGCTATGGATATGATACTGAACGGCGGTAAAGAAAAATTTACCGTTAGTTCTAAAACACTTGGGGTTAACCGTGAATATAAAGTAGATTTTGAAGGTATTTCCAGTTTTATTAAAAATCAGCATGACGAAAGTGGATCGGCTACAATTAAACGTTGGGCAAAAGATTTTATGGACGAAGTTGATTGTCCTGAATGCCATGGTACGCGATTAAGAAAAGAATCATTGTACTTTAAGGTTAATAACAAAAACATTGCGGAATTATCTGCAATGGATATCTCCGATCTTGCAGACTGGTTTGAACACTTACATGAACACCTTAATGAGAAACAAAAAGCCATAGCTCTTGAAGTAGTTAAAGAAATTAAATCTAGACTTAGTTTCCTCGTTGATGTCGGACTTAACTATCTGGCTTTAAACCGTGGATCTGGTTCACTTTCAGGTGGAGAAGCACAGCGTATACGATTAGCAACACAAATAGGCTCACAATTAGTTGGAGTACTTTATATACTTGATGAACCAAGTATTGGCCTTCATCAAAGAGATAATGAAAAACTGATTCATTCATTGGAGCAGTTACGTGATATTGGTAACTCAGTAATTGTTGTAGAACACGACAAAGATATGATTGAGCGTGCCGATTATGTAATTGACATTGGCCCTGCTGCCGGGCGCTTTGGCGGACAAATAGTAAGTGCCGGGACTCCTGCTGAACTATTAAAAGAACATACGCTCACTGCCGCTTACCTGAATGGCGAAAAAGAAATTGCTGTACCTAAGGAACGTAGAGAGGGTAATGGAAAAGTTCTGAAGCTTACTGGTGCTACAGGCAATAACCTAAAAAATGTTTCGATAGAAATTCCTTTAGGAAAAATGATATGTGTTACAGGAGTTTCAGGAAGTGGAAAATCTACATTGATTAACGGTACTCTCTACCCTATTCTTAATGCGCACTTTTTTAATGGAGTTAAAAAGCCACAACCATATAAGAAGATTGAAGGTCTTGAACATATTGATAAAGTAATTGATATAGATCAATCTCCTATTGGTCGTACACCGCGTTCTAATCCTGCTACTTATACTGATGTATTCTCAGAAATCCGTTCTCTGTTTACCCAAACACCTGAGGCAATGATTCGTGGATATAAACCGGGACGTTTTAGTTTTAATGTAAGCGGTGGCCGTTGCGAAACCTGTGAAGGTTCGGGACTTCGTGTTATCGAAATGAGTTTCCTTCCCGATGTTTATGTAGAATGTGAAACCTGCCAAGGCAAGTGTTTTAACCGTGAAACTTTGGAAATTCGTTACAAAGGAAAATCAATATCCGACATACTTGATATGACAGTAGATGAGGCTGTTCCTTTCTTTGAAAATATTCCGAAAATTTATAGAAAAATAAAAACCATTCAGGATGTTGGACTTGGTTACATTACTTTAGGACAACAGAGCACTACTCTTTCCGGCGGTGAAGCACAAAGGATAAAACTGGCGTCTGAGCTTTCTAAAAAAGATACTGGAAACACATTTTACATACTTGATGAACCGACAACAGGGCTTCATTTTGAAGACATAAGAGTATTGATGGAAGTAATTAACAAGCTGGTTAATAAAGGAAACACTGTGTTAATTATTGAACACAATATGGACGTTATAAAACTAGCTGATTACATCATAGATATTGGTTATGAGGGTGGTAAAGGCGGAGGGCAGCTTATTGCTAAAGGTACTCCTGAAGAAGTTGCAAAAAACAAAAAAAGTTATACTGCTCATTTCTTGAAAAAAGAATTATCTTAGGCATATTACTTGATTAAATTTTGAATACAAGATGGCGAAAGAAAAATATGAGAACGACGACGAATGGATCAATGAAAGCCTGAAGCAAAAGTCGTGGCATGAAATAAGAAGTAATGATTCCTGGGTTATTTTTAAAGTAATGTCGGAATTTGTTAACGGTTATGAAACTATGGCAAGGATTGGCCCTTGCGTAACTATATTTGGCTCTGCAAGAACCAGTTCCGATAATAAATATTATTTACTGGCAGAAAAAATTGCAGAAAAAATTGCTCGTGCCGGCTATGGCGTTATAACTGGCGGTGGTCCCGGGATAATGGAAGCAGGCAATAAAGGTGCTACCCAAGGTGGTGGGCCATCTGTAGGACTAAACATCGAGCTACCTTTCGAACAACATTTTAACCCCTTTATAGACCATGACAAGAATGTAAACTTTGATTATTTCTTTGTTCGCAAAGTAATGTTTGTAAAGTATTCTCAGGGCTTTGTGGTTATGCCTGGTGGTTTTGGTACTTTGGACGAAATGTTTGAAGCTATAACGCTTATTCAAACTAAAAAAATTGCAAAGTTCCCTATTATACTTGTAGGTACCGAATTTTGGGGAGGACTTATGGATTGGATAAAAACTGTTATGATCGAACAGAATAAAAATGCAAATCCGGAAGACCTTAATCTTATAAAAGTCGTAGATACTGCAGAGGAAGTTGTAGAAGTTATAGATGCTTTCTATAAAAAATACAGCCTTAGCCCAAACTTTTAAACAAAACTGCTTTCTGCATTTTAACATTGCAGAAAGCAACTATTTGTTTAGTTTAGTATCTATATAATACCAAAAAACTTTGGTAACAAACAATTTAAAAACACGGTACAATTAATCTTAAGGCAATTTGAATTTAACAGTCAGGCTCTTTACATTATTTTTACTGATGTTTTCAGTACATCTACATGCCCAGCATCTAAATAAGATGGTTGTAGAATTAGATGCTGAAAAAAAGATTTTAAAAGTAAAGCAGGAAATAGTTTATTATAATCAAACCGCCGATACTTTAAAACAATTTGTACTTAACGATTGGAATAATGCTTATTCCAATAAAACCACACCTTTAGCGAAACGATTTTCTGATGAATATGTAAGAGCATTTCATTTAGCAAAACCAGAAGAACGAGGTAATACAATACTGTATTCGATCATCGATCAAAACAATCTTACACTTAACTGGAATAGGCCTAAAAATAATCCAGATTTAGTTGAGGTACAGATGAAAAACCCTATCTACCCAAATCAAAAGTTTAAGTTTATTCTAACTTATGAAATTAAGATTCCTAATGATCGTTTTACCAAATTTGGATATGATGATAAAACGGGCAGTCTTAATCTTAAAGACTGGTACCTTACTCCTGCTCGTGTTGAAAATAACAAATTCGTAAGATACAGCAATGAAAATCTTGATGATATAGCCAATGGCATTTGTGACTATGAACTGACATTGATAGTGCCAGAAAATGCAAAAATAACTACCGACCTTTATATAGGAAATGAAACTAAAAAAGAAAACAAAAACACATTCTATTTAGTTGGTAAAAGACGTAATAGCTTTAATCTCGTAATTGAAACCATTAATACTTTTGATATCTACCTAAACAAATTTGTTGAGGTTAGCTGCAATTTAAAGGATAATCGTGTTACAGATATTCAAAAAGCTTTATTGGTTGATAAAATAACCGAGTTTACGGCTACAAATCTTGGTGCATATCCACATGGTAAAATATTAGTCTCACAGGCTGATTATGAACGTAATCCGATGTATGGATTAAACCAGCTTCCTGCGTTTTTAAATCCGTACCCTGACTCATTTATGTATGAGATCCGATTTTTAAAAACATACACCAATGCCTATTTAAAAAACACACTCAAATTAGATCCTCGTAAAGATAACTGGCTTTTTGACGGTATCCAGATGGAACTAATGATGAAGTACATCGAAGAAAACCATCTCGAAAAGAAAATGATGGGGCAACTATCAAATTGGGGAATACTAAAAGGTCACAATCTTTTTAATATTAATTTTAACGGACAATACAACTACATCTATTTAATTACTACCCGTAAAAATGTCGATCAGCCAATTGGTGATCCAAAAAACACACTCATAAAATTTAATGAACAAATAGCCAGTAAATATAAAGCTGGACTAAGTTTTAAATACCTGAATGATTATATTGGTGATAGTATTCTACCTCAATCTATTTCACAATTTTACGACCTGAATATAAAAGAAAGACAAACCGATAGAAAAGATTTTGAAAAGATATTAAAATCAAAAACTTCTAAAGACACAGACTGGTTCTTTTCCACTTTGATTAATAGTAGAAAACTAATTGATTTTAAGTTTAGTGATATTGATAAAGTAAACGATTCATTAAGAGTTACTATTAAAAACAGAACCGGAACCAATGTACCTATTTCATTATATGGGCTAGATAAAGATACCGTAGTGTTTAAACAATGGTTAAATAATATTACCACTGATAGCACCTTCACAATTGCAAGTCGAGGTATTGACAAGCTGGCATTAAATTATAACAACGAAATTCCTGAATACAATACCCGTAATAATTGGAAAAAATTAAATGGATTCTTCCCTAATAACAGACCTCTAAAATTTACCTTTTTTCAGGATATTGAAGACCCAAGATATAATCAGATTTTTTATGTACCAAGCTTTGTATTTAATATTTACGATGGGTTTTCACCGGGCTTAAGATTTCATAACAAATCGATACTGGATAAGCCTTTTGTTTTTGACCTGGAACCCACCTATTCCATGAAAACCGGTGAACTTATAGGTTCATTCTCTCTAATGCTTAACCAATACATAAGGGAACAATCTCTTTATAGTATACGGTATATTGTGACTGGTTCTACTTATCACTATGCTCCTGATGCCCGATATATGAAATTTAATCCAATGATATTATTTCGTATTAGAGAGGATGATTACAGAGAAAACAAAAAACAATCGATACTCATTAGGCAAGTAATTGTAAACAGAGAAAAATCAGCATATGTAGCTACTAATGACCGAAACGAAAACTATTCAGTATTCAATGCCCGTTATAGCAAATATGAATCGGAAATTACCCGTCATTATAATTTTTACACAGACGTACAGCTTGCAGGTGCATTTGGTAAATTTTCGGGAGAAGTACAGTACAGGAAACTCTTTAATGATAACAGACGTATAAATCTACGTCTTTTCGCTGGTGCATTCCTGTATCGTAGTACAAATTCAGATTTTTTCAGTTTTGGGCTCGACAGACCTACAGATTATATGTTTGACTATAATTTTTATGGACGCTCTGAAACGAAAGGGTTATTCAGTCAACAATATATAATGGCTGAAGGAGGATTTAAATCGAAACTCGATACGCGCTATGCCAATCAATGGATGACTACTGTAAATGCAAGCTTTAATATCTGGAATTGGGTAGAAATATATGGCGATGCAGGTTTATTTAAAAATCAATACCGTAATACACAATTCGCATATGATAGTGGTATCCGTTTAAATTTACTTCCTGACTATTTTGAATTGTATTTTCCTGTGTATTCGAGTAATGGTTTTGAACCAAATCAGGGAAATTATGCCGAAAAGATCCGTTTTGTAGTAACAATAAGTCCAAATACATTAATAAGTCTCTTTACAAGAAAATGGCTCTAGGATAAGCATTATTACATTCATTTAGTCTTAAAATATAAATATAATTTATTTTTAATGGCATTTCATTAAATAATAACCACTCAAAACTCAACATATATACATTTTTTTATTAAAAATGAAATCAAATATTTGCTATGTTTTTATGATATTTCATTCTTTTAATTAAATTTGTAGTCATTCAATACCCGGTTTATGACAGATACAGAAACAAAAAAATCGATTTCATTCGAGGATTTCAGGAGCGAAGTACTCAAAGACTATAAAATTGCCATTACAAGCAGGGAGTGTAGCCTTTTAGGCCGTCGCGAAGTGCTTACCGGAAAAGCCAAGTTTGGAATATTTGGTGATGGTAAAGAAGTACCTCAGTTAGCAATGGCCAAAGCATTTAAAAATGGAGATTTCCGTTCAGGATATTACCGTGACCAAACCTTTATGATGGCTATAGGACAATTGAACATTCAACAATTCTTTGCGGGTTTGTATGGACATAGTGACCTGGATCATGATCCAATGTCAGCGGGAAGACAAATGGGTGGGCATTTTGCAACTCACAGTCTTGATGAAAAAGGTAACTGGAAAAACCTTACGCTACAAAAAAACTCAAGTGCTGATATTTCCCCTACCGCTGGGCAAATGCCACGTTTGCTTGGACTAGCACAGGCTTCAAAAATCTACAGAAATGTTACAGGTATAGAAAATAAAACAAATTTCTCTATTAATGGTAATGAAATTGCCTGGGGAACTATTGGTAATGCTAGTACTTCTGAAGGTTTATTTTTTGAAACCATAAATGCAGCAGGTGTTTTACAAGTACCAATGGTAATAAGTGTTTGGGATGACGAATATGGTATATCTGTACATGCCCGTTATCAAACAACTAAAGAAAATATATCCGAAATCCTTAAAGGTTTCCAACGTGATGAAAATACAAAAGGATATGAAATAATTACAGTAAAAGGATGGGATTACCCAGAACTTATTACTGCCTATGAAAAAGCATCACAAATTGCACGTACACAACATGTACCTGTACTTATCCATGTAAATGAGTTAACTCAGCCACAAGGACACTCTACATCAGGTTCTCATGAACGTTATAAAAATGCCGATCGTCTTGCTTGGGAAAGTGAATATGACTGTATCGCCCAAATGAGAAAATGGATACTGGAAAATGAAATTTCCACAGCTGAAGATCTTGACAGTATCGATGAACAGGCAAAAAAAGATGTACTTGAAGGCAAAAAAGCAGCATGGTCTGCTTACGTAAATCCGATAAAAGAAGAACAAAAAGAACTTGTAGCATTACTAAATGGAATTACTGCTCAAAGTCCTAATAAAGTTTTTATTGACAAGTATATTGCTGATGTTGCAGCCATCAAAGAACCAATCAGAAAAGATTTGTTGGTTACTGCAAGAAAAATACTTCGCCTTATCATTAAAGAAAATGGTAAAAACAGTTTATCTCAATGGATCACTGTTTATACTGAAAAAATACAACCTAAATTCAGCTCGCATCTATTCTCTCAGTCAGATAAAAATGTATTTGCTGTAAAAGAAGTGCTTCCTGAATATGCTGAAGGTGCAGATGATGCTGACGGACGTATGGTTGTGCGTAACAATTTTGATGCTATATTTAGTAAACACCCTGAAGTACTTGTTTTTGGTGAAGACTGTGGTAACATAGGTGACGTTAACCAGGGACTTGAAGGAATGCAGGAGAAATATGGCGATTTTAGAGTATGCGATGCAGGTATTCGTGAAGCTACAATATTAGGCCAGGGAATAGGAATGGCTATGAGAGGCCTTCGCCCTATTGCTGAGATACAATACCTTGATTATTTATTGTATGCTATACAAATAATGAGCGATGACCTTGCCACATTACAATACAGAACATCAGGTAGGCAAAAAGCGCCATTAATAATAAGAACACGTGGCCACAGACTAGAAGGAATATGGCATTCTGGCTCGCCAATGGGAATGATTATTAATGCAATTCGCGGTATACATGTACTGGTACCAAGAAACATGACTAAAGCTGCCGGATTCTATAATACTCTTTTAGAAACAGACGAACCTGCTCTTGTTATAGAATGCTTGAACGGATACCGTCTTAAAGAAAAAATGCCAACGAACTTGGGTGAATTTAAAACACCAATAGGAGTAGTTGAAACAATCAAAGAAGGTAATGATATTACACTTGTTTCTTACGGTTCTACCCTACGCCTTGTAGAACAGGCTGCAAAAGAACTTTTAGAAATAGGTATCGATGCTGAAATTATTGATATACAATCACTTCTTCCATTCGATATTAACAATGATCTTGTAAAAAGCATAGCTAAAACAAACAGGCTATTAGTTATAGATGAAGATGTACCAGGAGGAGCTTCAGCTTATATATTACAACAAATTGTAGATGTTCAAAATGGTTACAAGCATCTTGACAGTAAACCAGAAACACTTACTGCAAAAGCACATCGACCATCTTATGGAACAGATGGTGATTATTTCTCAAAACCATCAGCGGAAGATATTTTTGAAAAAGTTTACGCTATCATGAACGAAGCAAAACCAAACGAATATCCTGAACTATATTAACAAAAAAAGGCTGTCTAATAAGACAGCCTTTTTTTATATTCTATTTTACTTTAATTAGTCATTCATTGAAATAAGAAACTCTTCATTGTTTCTCGTCTTCTTAAATCGCTCATTGATAAAGTCCATTGCTTCAACTGGATTCATATCTGCAAGATACTTCCTCATGATCCACATACGTTGAATTGTTTTCTCATCAAGCAATAAATCATCTCTTCTTGTACTAGACGAAGTAAGGTCAATAGCAGGGAATATACGTTTGTTAGCAATTTTTCTGTCAAGCTGTAGTTCCATATTACCTGTACCTTTAAATTCTTCAAAGATAACTTCGTCCATTTTAGAACCAGTATCAGTAAGTGCCGTAGCGATTATACTTAATGATCCTCCACCTTCAATATTACGGGCAGCACCAAAGAAACGTTTTGGTTTTTGTAGTGCATTTGCATCTACACCACCACTTAATACTTTACCAGATGCCGGTTGTACCGTATTGTAAGCTCTTGCTAGACGCGTAATAGAATCTAAAAGAATAACTACATCGTGACCACATTCAACAAGGCGTTTTGCTTTTTCAAGCACAATATTAGCAACTTTTACGTGACGCTCTGCAGGCTCATCAAAAGTAGAAGCAATAACTTCTCCTCTAACACTACGCTGCATATCTGTAACCTCTTCAGGACGTTCATCAATTAATAATACAATAAGATATACCTCAGGATGATTTGCCGCAATAGAATTAGCAATATCTTTCAGAAGCATTGTTTTACCTGTTTTAGGTTGTGCTACGATCATACCCCTCTGCCCTTTTCCTATTGGAGAGAACAAATCGATAATTCTTGTAGATATAGTACTTTGCCTATCAGCAAGGTTAAATTTTTCTTCTGGAAATAATGGTGTAAGGTGCTCAAACGAAACCCTGTCACGCACAACTTGCGGATCATGTCCATTAATTTTCAGCACTCTCACAAGAGGGAAATATTTTTCACCTTCTTTTGGAGGACGTACCACACCTTTAACTGTATCTCCTGTTTTTAGTCCGAAAAGACGTATTTGAGAATTAGATAAATAAATATCATCCGGAGATGCAAGGTAATTGTAATCTGAAGAACGAAGGAAACCATAACCATCAGGCATCATTTCAAGAACACCTTCACTTTCTATAATACCATCAAACTCATAATCCGGTTCGCGGTAATTTTGTTTCTTAGTATGAGGATTTTGTTGTACCGACTTAGCTGTCGGTGCAGCAGCAGGAATATTTTGAGTATCCTGATTATTATTCAGGTTGCCTTTATAGCTAGGATGATTAGGATTGTTAGCATTAGCTCTTTCAATCTGGGCTAATCTTTCTTCTTCACTAATTTGTATTTTTTGAGGTCTGCTATTAGGTTTTATTTCAGAACCCGCCTGTTGTGGCTTAGCACTATCTTTAAGAGGAGTATTTTTTCTCCTGTCTTCTTTAGGAGCATCAGTTTCTTTAGGTTGCGGAGAAACTTTATTCGAAGTAACTTCAGGTGAAGTTGTATTTATTTTTTCCTTTGTCAGGTCATCCTTAACAATACCCGGATTTTTAAATTCCGGCTTAATTTTGGTAAAAGGTTTTTCTGTTTTTTCAGAAGTACTTTCAGCAGGAGCATCTTCATTTGAGACAATATCTGGAAGAGGCGCAAAAAGTTCTTTTTTAACCGGTCCCTTTTTAATAATAGGTTCTTTTTTTGAAGTATCCGGTGCAATTCTTATTCTTTTTGCTTTTTCTGCAGGTTGATCATCTGTTTCTTTTTCAGCAGAAAGTGCCGCTTCCTCAAAAAGAGGTTTTATTATAGAGGGATTTGCAGCCTGATGATCGAGTATCTGGTAAACCAGCTCGTCTTTTTTAAGCCCTCTGTATTTATTGATTTTTGCTTTTTTTGCAATTTCCTGAAGCTCTGGAAGCTTCATTTCTTTTAATTCGGAAATATCAAACATGAATAATTTTTGGTTAAATTAAATAGTGTATTCAAAATATTTGTGTGAAGGTATTTTTTTTTGAGGAATACTGTGCTTCAGAATGAAGTACTTATGATTTGGTAATGCAATATTACAAATTTATTTTTACTATACAATAGTATTTTTTAAAAAGAAAACATATTTTTGTGCTGCAAATAAACCTTGTAATGTTACAAAGAATACAAACTATATATCTACTCATATCATTTATTGCTACCGGCATATTGCCGTTTGTTTTTCCTTTATGGGTAACAGGTACTGATGAAAATTATTATTTCATTCGTGACCTCTCGTTTGTTATGCTATTTGCTTTTAGTACAACACTTACAATAATAAGTATACTTACATACAAGAAAAGAAAAAATCAGTTTGTTATGGGCAGACTGAACATAATATTAAATTTAATTTTATTAGGGTTATTCGTTTTTCGAGTACTAAACTTACCCGGAGAGACAGATCCTGCAAAGGTAGTTTCTGAGAAGGGTATTGGGATAGTTCTTCCTATTGTTTCTATCGTTTTCTTAGGCTTAGCCAATAAAGCCATCAAGAAGGATGAAGATCTCGTAAAATCTGTAGATCGATTGAGATAAACCTTATAACTTAGTTTATTAGTGCGTTAAAAATCCGGGTCCATATAGCCCGGATTTTTTTTATATATCCAAAGTGTATTACTAGAATCTAACAATTATCTATAATCAATTACACCCTCTTCCCTATTTCTACTACTTCAAGATTCTGTATTTTATCCCCTTCAATCTCAAAACGAAGCATTGTTCGTGCCTGATGAAAACCACTTATTCCCGCAGCACCCGGATTCATATGCAACAATCCTAACTTTTGATCGAATTGCACTTTAAGTATATGTGAATGCCCGCAAATAAATAATTTAGGCGGATTCAGCATTATTTCTTCCCTAACTGCCTGATTATATTTTCCAGGATAACCACCAATGTGTGTTATCCAAACATCTACCCCCTCGCACATAAAGCGATTGTTTAACGGGAACTCCATTCGTGCTTCATTACTATCAATATTACCAAACACAGCCCGCAAGGGTTTTTCTTTTTTCAGCGTATCGGTTACCGAAAGATCACCAATATCTCCTGCATGCCATACTTCATCTGCAAGGCGAACATACTTAAGTATTGTGTCATCTATATGACTGTGGGTATCCGAAAGAAGTAGTATTTTTTTCATTATTAAAGTGGCTGAATTCTTAAATGACAAAGTTGCTAAGTTTTTTACACCAGTCCTAATATATTTCATACAAAAGCAATGACCTGAAACTTGAAACCTGAAATCAAAATAAGTATCTTTGCATACTAATTAAATAAAGCGTTTTGAGGTATTTTATAGAGTTTGCTTATAATGGAAAAGAATACTGTGGGTGGCAATACCAACCACATAGCCCATCTGTACAGGAAACGCTTAACAAAGCCCTTTCAACCCTTTTAAAGAAGGAAATAGATGTTGCCGGTGCAGGCCGGACCGATACAGGAGTACATGCCCGCCAAATGTTTGCTCATTTTGACTACGAGGAGATTCCTGATACAGCACGGCTTGTACAACGCCTTAATTCATTTTTACCAAAAGATATTGTTATATACCGTTTCATACCGCTTCAGGATGATGCCCATGCTCGCTTTGATGCTGTAAGCAGAACCTACGAATATCATGTACATACTTACAAGGATGCATTTGATAACGAAGGTAGCTGGTATAATTTTTTTCCACTTAATGTAGAAAAGATGAACGAAGCAGCTCAGTTGCTCTTTAATTATACAGATTTCAAATGCTTTTCAAAAGTCCATACTGATGTAAAGACTTTTAACTGCGATATTAAAGAAGCGTATTGGCAACAAAATGGTACAAAATTGGTTTTTACAATTAGTGCCGATCGTTTTTTACGCAATATGGTAAGAGCTATTGTAGGAACATTAGTAAATGTAGGGTTAGAAAAAATAAGTATTGATGATTTTAAAACCATCATAGAAAGCCGAGACAGAAACAAAGCAGGATTTTCGGTACCTGCACATGGATTGTACCTTACCAAGGTAATTTATCCGTACCTTTAAAGCCATTAAAATTCACATGAAAGCCACAAAATCTTCATCATTCAAAAAGGTAATGCAATTTGCAAAACCTTATAAAATCCGTTTCGCCTGGGTTATAATATTCGCGATAAGCCTTTCGATATTTGCCGCTGCCCGTCCTTATTTGTTGGAAAAAACAGTAGATGAATATCTTATACCTAAAAACAACACAGGATTACTTTATTATATAATGCTAATGTGTATTATGCTTATAATGGAGGTCATCTCGCAATTCTACTTTGTCTTTTGGGCCAATGTATTAGGACAGGATATTGTAAAAGACATTAGAGAAAAATTATTTGCTCACATTAGTAGTTTCAGGATGAAATTCTTCGATAACGAGGCTGTAGGAAGACTTGTTACACGTACTGTATTTGATATTGAGTCCATTTCAAAAATTTTTAGCCAGGGTTTATTCATGATTATAAGCGACCTTCTAAAAATGTTTGTTATACTTATTGTTATGTTCTATATGAACTGGAAACTTGCATTTGCTGTAATGTTGGCTATGCCAATATTAGTATATGCCACCCGCATATTCCAGAAAAAAATGAAAGGTGCTTTTGAAGAGGTTCGTGCACAGGTAGCCAATCTTAACACTTTTGTTCAGGAACGTCTTACTGGCATGAAAATAGTACAACTATTTAATCGCGAGAACATTGAATATGAAAAATTCAAACAAATAAACAAAAAACACAACGATGCATGGCAGAAGAACATTCTTTATAACTCCATCTTCTTCCCTATTGCCGATATTATTTCTTCATTAACCTTAGGTTTCGTAATATGGTATGCGAGTTTAAGTATCCTTAAAGGCGATGCATTAGCAGAACCAGGCCAAATGTTTGCTTACATTATGTTTATTGGTATGTTGTTTAATCCATTAAGGCAAATTGCTGATAAGTTTAATGAGATGCAACAGGGTATTGTAGCATCCGACAGGGTTTTTGAATTATTAGAAATGGAACACCTGGTACAGCAATCAGGTCATATAAAAGCTGGGCATTTTAAAGGAGAGCTTGAATTCCAAAATATACGATTTAGTTATATTGATGATGAAGAAATCATTAAAGGCATATCACTAAAAATTGAAGCTGGTAAAACTATAGCAATTGTAGGCGCTACCGGCGCAGGAAAATCAACCATAATAAATTTACTTAACCGCTTTTATGAAATAAATAGTGGTAAAATAACCATTGATGGTGTAGATATAAACGATTTTACAATCGAAAGCCTTCGCAGACAAATAGGTATCGTACTCCAAGATGTTTTCCTTTTTGCAGATACTATTCTTAACAACATTACATTAAACGATCCTGAAATTTCAAGAGAACAGGTAATTAATGCTGCTCAAAGTATAGGCGTCCATGAGTTTATAATGAGTTTACCTGGAAATTATGATTATAATGTGAAAGAACGTGGGGTGATGCTTTCATCCGGTCAACGCCAGCTTATAGCTTTCTTAAGAGCATTTGTAAGCAATCCGAGTATACTTATTTTGGATGAGGCAACTTCTTCCATAGATACACATTCTGAAGATTTAATACGTACAGCTACCGAAACCATTACAAAAGGAAGAACATCTATAATTATAGCACATCGATTGGCCACTATTATGAATGCCGATAAGATCATTGTTATGGATAAAGGACAAATTGTAGAATCTGGGACGCATTATGAGCTAATTAACCGAAACGAAGGTTACTACAAAAACCTTTACTACTCGCAGTTTGCAGTAGAAACAGAAGAATAATTATAAGCTAACCTACTTGTTAGTTGGCAGATGATACCAAATAGTTTTAAACATTTTAGAATACGCAAATAAATACTTATTTTCGTAGACGCAAATTAAATAGCAAATTATACACTGATGAAATACGATATTATTGTTTTAGGCAGCGGCCCGGGCGGTTATGTAACAGCTATAAGGGCATCACAATTAGGCTTTAAAGTAGCTATTGTAGAAAAAGAAAACCTTGGAGGTATTTGCCTTAACTGGGGTTGTATACCTACAAAAGCACTTCTTAAAAGTGCTCAGGTTTTTGATTACTTAAAGCATGCTGCCGATTACGGACTTACCGTTAACGAATTTGATAAAGATTTTGGTGCTGTTATTGCCCGTAGCCGTGGTGTTGCCGACGGTATGAGCAAAGGAATACAGTTCCTTATGAAAAAAAATAAAATTGATGTTATAGAAGGTGCCGGTAAAGTTAAGCCTGGTAAAAAAATGGACGTTACCGATAAAGACGGTAAAGTAACCGAATATAGCGCAGACCATATTATTATTGCTACAGGAGCACGTTCTCGTGAGCTTCCTAATCTTCCACAAGATGGTAAAAAAGTAATAGGTTACCGTCAGGCAATGACGCTTGCTGAACAGCCAAAATCGATGATCGTTGTTGGATCTGGTGCTATAGGTGTTGAGTTTGCTCATTTTTATAATTCTATGGGTACAGATGTTACCATTGTAGAATTTATGCCAAACATCGTTCCTGTTGAAGATGAGGATATCTCAAAACAATTTGAACGTTCTCTAAAAAAATCAGGTATCAACATAATGACAAACTCTTCTGTTGAGAAAGTTGATACATCTGGAAAAGGCGTTAAGGCTACTGTGAAAACTGCTAAAGGAGAAGAAATTCTTGAAGCTGATATTTTACTATCTGCAGTAGGTATTAAATCTAATATTGAAAATATTGGTCTTGAAGAAGTAGGTATTGCTACTGACAGAGATAAAATACTAGTTAATCCATTCTACCAAACTAATATTCCTGGCTACTATGCTATTGGAGATGTTGTACCTGGTCAGGCATTAGCTCACGTAGCTTCTGCTGAAGGTATTCTTTGTGTTGAAAAAATTGCTGGTTTACATACAGAACCACTTGATTATGGCAACATACCAGGTTGTACTTATGCTACTCCGGAAATTGCATCTGTAGGTTTAACTGAAAAACAAGCTAAAGAAAAAGGATATGAGCTTAAAATAGGTAAATTCCCATTCACCGCTTCAGGTAAAGCTAAAGCTGCAGGTACTCCTGATGGCTTTGTAAAAGTAATATTTGATGCAAAATATGGCGAATGGTTAGGCTGCCATATGATTGGCGCTGGTGTTACCGATATGATTGCAGAAGCTGTTGTTGCAAGAAAACTTGAAACTACAGGCCACGAGATCATTAAATCGGTTCACCCTCACCCAACAATGAGTGAAGCTATTATGGAAGCTGCTGCAGCTGCATATGGTGAAGTGATCCATATCTAATTATAAGTCTTAGAGAAATATTAATCCGTTTTGAATAATTTCAAAACGGATTTTTCTTTTATATTTACTTCAATCACCAAATCAATTTTTATGAAAATTAAACTTCTTGTTCTTTTCCTTATATATCAAGGTGTTTTTGCACAAATGACAACTTCGGAAGTAGATCATCTTATGGAAGATGCAATAACTAAATTCAATGTTGCTGGTGCTGCCATTGCAATCGTAAAAGATGGTAAAGTCATACACAATAAAGGTTATGGTATAAAATCTGTTATAACAGGTGAAAAAGTAAATGAACATACACAATTCGCAATAGCATCCAATAGTAAAGCTTTTACAACAACTGCTCTTACATTATTAGTAGAAGAAGGTAAACTATCCTGGACCGATAAAGTTAAAGATCATATTCCTGAGTTTAAAATGTATAACGATTATGTAACAGAAAATTTTAATATACAGGATCTGCTTACTCACCGCAGTGGTTTGGGATTAGGAATAGGCGATCTTATGTTTTTTCCTGATGGAAACAATTTCACAATAAGAGATATATTAAGTAGTTTTCAGTATTTTAAAGCTCAATCTGCTTTTAGGACAAAGTTTGATTATGACAACCTTCTTTATGTTGTAGCCGGAGAAGTTATTGCGAGGGTTAGCGGTATGAGTTGGGAACAATTCATTCAACAACGAATATTTACTCCTTTACAGATGGACAATTCGTATGCTTGTTTAAAAATGCTACCAAACACTAGTAATTTGGCTTTTCCACATGATGATGCAAGCGGGAAGCTCAAGCAACTTAAAAGCTTTGAAGACATGCCAAATGGTGCTGCCGGAGGTATATATTCAAATGTTGATGATCTTTCGCAATGGATGTTGGTACATCTTAATAAAGGTAAATATGGTCCTGATTTAAAAGCACAACTTTTCTCAGCCAAAAGCCAGCGTGAAATGTGGAAAATTCATACCGTAACAGATACTGACTCAAGTCCTCGTTATAACTCGCATTTTTCAGGTTATGGTTTGGGATGGGATCTTGAAGATATTAAAGGTGTAATGAGTGTATCACATACCGGGGGACTCCCTGGAATGCTTTCTAAAACAATTATGATACCAGATTTAAATCTTGGTGTTGTAGTATTGACCAATACATCCGAAGGTGGTGCAGGTGTTTTTAGTGCTGTTACTCAAACAATAGTTGATAGTTACCTTGGCCTGGACAACAATAAATGGGTTGACAAATATTACACAATGTTAAGTCAATGGAAAAAAAGTGCCGATGCAGTAACAGATAAAGTATGGGAAACAGTTAAAAAATCTTCAAAAGAAAATATAAAAACACAAGATTACATTGGTGTTTATGAAGACAAATGGTTTGGAAAAGTAGAAGTTTTTATGAAAGATAAACAACTTTGGTTTAAATCATATCGCTCTCCAAAACTATCAGGACCAATGTATTTTTACAAAGCTAATGCGTTTGCAATTAAATGGGATTATCAGGATATGAACGCCGATGCTTTCGCAATTTTTAGCCTCGATGAAGAAGGTAAAGCGGAAAGCATAAAAATGAAGGGAATCTCTCCTAATATAGACTTTAGCTTTGATTTTCAGGACTTGGATCTACAAAGAATTAAATAAATAATTTAATTGATAATCTCTATTCTGTCTTTCTTTGAATCTTAAAAAAATACTTACATTAGCCACTCTAATTATTTAACTAAACCAATTTCATGAAGAGAATTGTAATCTTATTTACTTTGGCTTTATCATTAGCTTTAACTACGAGTTGCGAAAAAAATAAAACCACCACTACAGAAGAAACCATAGAAACAACAGACCCCGCTACCGCGAAGTCTGAAATCGTTACTACTATGGATAAATTTCATGATGCATTTAAAAATAAAAAAGCCGAGGATATAAAAATCCTTCTTAATGAAAATGGTCTATATTGCGGAACAGACCCAAGCGAAATATTTAGTTATGAAGGCTTTATAAAGTATTTAAATTTAAAACTGACTAACCCCGCTATTGGAACTATAGGATATAAAATAGACCGACGTGAAATTAGTCTTGACAAGAACAACCCTACAAATGCAATTGTAGTAGACCAATTTAAAATGGATGTTTTTACTCAGAATATTATGTGGAGAATGGTAAGTCATTTAACAAAAAAAGATAATGTCTGGAAAATTGATTTTATAAGTCTTACTCTTGTCCCTGAAAATGATGCAGTTCCTGCTATAAATATAGCTGCTCACAAAATGCAATAATCCCAATAACAGTAAACTATAAAAAAACCGTTCTGAAAATTAAGAGCGGTTTTTTGTTTTTCTATATTTTGTAAATTTGGTTGTAAATCAAATTATATGCAGTCAAATATTCCAAAAGTTAATAGAATAAATCACACTTCGCTCCTATGGCAGCAGGGAATTTATTGCACGCGATTGTAATGGCTATAAAATACTTATAGGCGATTAAAAAAAAAATTTATACCGTTTTTAAGGCTTCAATCAATAAATCAATATCTTCATTAGTATTAAAATGACTCAATGAGATCCGTAAGGATGGCTTTTTGATATCTTCATCAGATAGTATCTCCTTTAAAACATGAGAAGGCTTTATGCTACCTGACTGACAGGCACTTCCTCTCGACACAGCAATACCCTTCATATCAAGATGGAACAATATCATAGCAGTTTTATCATCCGAAAAAGGAAGCAAAACGTTTACGATATTGTAAAACAAAGAATCATTAGCTCCATTTATTTTAAAACCTGGAAAATGACTTTCAAGTTGTTTCAGTAAATATTTTTTTACGGAAGTAATATGCTCTTTCTCAGCATCTAAATTACCATAGGAAAGCTCTAACGCTTTAGCCATTCCGCCTATTTGATGCACAGCTTCTGTTCCTGCACGTAAACCTCTTTCCTGTTCACCCCCGTAAATCATTGGTCTTAAGGCTGTATTTTTTCTTATAAAAGCAAACCCGGTACCTTTAGGTCCATGAAATTTATGAGAACTCGCTGTCAAAAAATCTATAGGTAAATTTTGCATATCTAACACCATTTTCCCCATTGATTGGACTGTATCACTATGAAACAAAGCATTATATTGTTTACATATTCTCCCCGTTTTTTCAATATCCAGCACAGTACCCGTTTCGTTATTAACATGTATAAGGCTAACGAGTGTAGGAATATTATCCGATAGCAATTGTACCAAATGTGTAATATCTACACTGCCATCAGCAAGTAAATTTACATAGTCAACCTTAACATTATATTCCTTTGCTACCACTTCAACAGTATTTAAAACTGCGTGATGCTCTACCCTACTAGTTATAATACGTTGTATATTTAAATCTTTTGTAACACTTCGGATAATCCAATTATTGGCTTCTGTGCCTCCAGATGTGAAAATTATTTCCCTTGCTTCAGCATTAATAAGAGATGCAATTATTTTACGGGAAGTTTCAACCAAAACCTTTGCGCTTCTGCCAAAACTATGAGTAGAAGATGGATTGCCGAAATTTTCGGCAAGTATGTTTGTTATTTCCTGTATTACTTCGGGGCGTAACGCCGTAGTGGAGGCGTTATCAAGATATGCTTTTTTCATCAGTGCAAAATTACTCAAAAACTATTAGCAATCATATTTTAAAGGAATGCTCTTAAAAACGTTTCTCAAACTGATTAAAAACGCTATTTTTGTTGAAAATTATGTATATGAAAAAGATTTTTGGGCTTATTGCTGCACTTATATTAGTATTAGGATGCGACGATGGCGATATGACTTTTAAAACATTTGATTTTTCTTCTGCAAATGTAGAAAAATGCGACAATGCTATCTTTAAAATCAATAGTAATGGCACTGAGGTTCTTATACTTAATCTTGATCCATCTGCATTGATAAATGTGTCAACACTAAACCCAGTGACTGGAAAACATGAACCAAGGATTATAAATCTTGGAGGAACCGGCAGTAATACAATTTTATACAGAAATTATGAAAGTAGTGTTAAAGCTGGACAACTGTGCGGCGGGATAACAACTACACCGCCAAACATTCTTGATGAATGGAAAGGTGAAGGAACATTATCTATAAGAACAGATATTATCAAAACTGAAGGAAAACTTAAGTACACACATCAAATTACATTAAAAAATATTTCCTTTAATAAAGGAGATGAAACTATAATTATAAATGATAATCTTTTTGGATCTGTAGATAGTCCTCTTGATGTAACTTTTAATTTTGTTGAAACAGGTGCTGAAGAGCCTGTTATCACTCCTTGTACCGATTATGATTTACTGTTCACAAAGAGACTGAATGAAGCACTTATTTTATCTTTGGCTGATGATTTACCTACTGCTGAAGGAATAAAAACAATTCCTCTTGAAAATCAGATTACGAATAGTATTATATTTAAAACTTTCGAAAGTACTATAACTGATGCTAATATTTGTAATTTAATTACGCCTCCTCCTACTCCAAAACTAAAACAGCAATGGAGAGCAAAATCAGGTACTATTTCTATAATAACAACAAAAGTAGCCGGAAATTTCACCCACGAAATTCGTTTTATGGATATAACATTTTCAAATATTACTACCCCTGCGGAAACATTTAATCTATCAGATATTATAACTGTAGATCCTCAAAAAGGATATTTGTTTGGTAAATATTAATACCCTTATAAAAATAAGAAAGCCTGCTAATTAGCAGGCTTTCTTATTTTTATCGGTTTGGGTTTTGCTTAATATAAACCTCTGTAGCGCCTAATCCATATTTTTGATAATCGGCATCTCTAAAAGTAATACCTTCATAACGACCCAACATAAAATCGAGCTCTGCTTTTAGCACTCCTTCACCTATACCGTGTATAAATACTACTTTAGGCATTCTGTTTTTAATTGCAAACTCTAGCTGGCGTTTAGCTGTATCAGACTGCAAAGTAAGTATGTCATAATTGGACATACCTCTTTTATTAGGTACGAGTTTTTCAATATGTAAATCTACTTCAAGTACAAAATCATCTTTTTTCGATTTCTTTTCTTTTACAAAACTACGCTTCTTTGGCTCTTCTTTTTCTCTCAATATAGCACCTAAACCTTGAGACGACATAAATGACTTTAACTCATTTGTATTATTAGTTTTAACTAATTCTTTTTCATTAAAAGAAAGTTCAAAACCTTCGGGAGTTAAAATTATAATCTCATTTCCTTTGAAACCCTTTACTTTACCTCCAAAAGAATCATCAAGTACGATAACTTCATCTCCTATATTAAACTTCATCCTCTTCATTGTTATTCTGTCCCTTACCAGGAACTTTAGACATTAAGCGCATAAGCCCTACCATAAAAACCACAATACATACTATCATTATAATTTTATTAGGGTGTGCTTTGGATTGCTCAAATAAGGCTACAAAGGCCGCAGCAAAAAATAAAACGATATATATGGTTTTCATAGCTCTTATAATTGTTTTCAAATTTAGCAATAATCTTCACAATAAAAAATCCTTCCTGTTTTACACAAGAAGGATTCAATATATCACTAATTATATTTTACATAGTAGCCGCCGCTCCAACACCTACTACAATAGCACCAATTATTGCAAGTATATAAAGTGCAATTATAACAATTACAAAAATACCAGTAAACTTATAATACGACTTAAGATTTTCAAAAGACTCGGTTAAAGCTGCACCATCATTATTAGCAAATGCTTGTTTTGTTTTTGATGCAAATTTGAACAAGTAATAAGCAGCAAAAAAATTAAGTATAGCAAAGAATAGATAACTACCTCCAAGTAAACCACCTGATAACATTCCAGCTAAAGGTGAATCACCCATCGATGACCCAAAAGTACTTCCCATTGCAAACATAAAAAGAGCAGCAATTACCATAAAAGCAGTACCAATAAATCCAACAATAGATAAAAATGTAGCCCATTTAGCCGCTTCACGGTAAAAACCTTGTGCTTGTTGTGTAAATTGTAATTCAAAAGAATCGAAAGAAGAATTGTGTTCCATAAAAAATTGGTTAGTTAATTAAATAATTGATTTGGTTTATTTTTCAAACGCCAAAAGCGTTTTTGTTATAATACTTACACAATCTAAAAGTTGTTCTTTATTCATTACAAGTGGCGGTGCAAAACGGATAATGTTTCCATGCGTAGGTTTTGCCAAAAGTCCATTTTCTTTAAGACTCATACAAATGTCCCAGGCAGTAGAGCTATCTTCCGTATCATTAATAACAACTGCATTAAGCAATCCTTTTCCTCTTACTAAAGTAGCTATTGTACTTTTAGCAATGTATTCGTTCATCTTTTCACGAAATAACTGTCCCATTGCCTCTGCATTTTCAGCTAATTTCTCGTCTTCTATAACTTCTAATGCTGCTATAGCTACAGCAGCAGCTATAGGGTTTCCTCCAAAAGTGGATCCATGCTGACCAGGTTTAATAACGTTCATAATGTCATCATTAGCTAATACTGCAGAAACAGGATAAGCCCCTCCGGAAAGTGCTTTACCTAATATAAGAACATCCGGTTGCACATTTTCATGATGCACAGCCAATAATTTTCCTGTTCTTGCTATACCTGTCTGTACTTCATCAGCAATAAAAAGTACATTATGGTCTTTACAAAGTTGTTTGGTTTTTGCAAGATATCCTTCAGCGGGAACGTACACTCCCGCTTCACCCTGAATAGGTTCTACTAAGAATCCTGCAATGTTTTTTTCTGACTTTAAAACATTCTCTAATGCTTCAATATCATCATAAGGAATCTTTATAAATCCTTCGGTATAAGGTCCAAAATTCTTTCTTGCATTTTCATCATTAGAAAATGAAATTATAGTAGTTGTCCTACCATGAAAATTGTTTTCACAAACTATTATTTTAGCTTCGTGTTCTGCAATGCCTTTTCGCTCATATGCCCATTTACGGCAAAGCTTAATAGCTGTTTCTACGGCCTCAGCACCGGTATTCATTGGTAATACCTTATCAAAGCCAAAGTACTTAGTAACAAACTCTTCATACTTACCCAGTTTATCGTTATAAAAAGCACGTGAAGTAAGTGTAAGTGTTTGCGCCTGACTTATCATTGCTCCCACTATTTTTGGATGACAATGCCCTTGGTTTACTGCAGAATAAGCGGATAAAAAATCATAATATTTTTTCCCTTCCGCATCCCATACATATACTCCCTCTCCTTTACTTAAAACCACAGGTAGTGGATGGTAGTTGTGAGCTCCATATTTGTCTTCTAAAGCAATGGCATCGGCCGAATTCAATTTTTCTAAAACTGACATTAAATTGTAATTTTTGTTTTCAAATAGCAATTCCTGCTTATGGAGAGAAATCATCCTTTTGAGCATGCAAATTACTAAAAATAAAACAATCCCGTGTTCAATTTAGATTAAATGCAAACAAAAAGCTCCATCTTGTTAAAATGGAGCTTTTTAATAAATTATAAAACTAAAAACTTACGTCGTCAGCACTTGGGCCATAGCTTCCGGGAATAGGAATATTAAGTAATCTTAAGTACACTCCCAATTGCGCTCTATGATGAACAATTTGAGAATAAGCCATTCGTATAACTTCATATTTTGTATCTCTACTATATTCCTGGTCTCCGCTACGTAATACCCATTCTTTAGAGAATTTACTAATATCAGCATTTGCTAAAGCTTTTCTACCTTTTTCTAATGACTCATCAAAAAATGCTAAAAGCTCATCGGTAGTTTTAACATCGTGAGGGATATAGGGATTGTTTTCGAAATCAAGTTCATCCGTGTTGATAGCCATATCTACCCATCCAGGTAATTCCGCTATGTGAGTAGCAAGACGTTTAAGTATCATGCTTTTAGGATGTGGCTGCCAGTCAAATTTATCTACCGGAACACGGCTGAGCATTTTACGGGTTGTTACTGCCTCCTGTTCCATTTCTTTCTGTAATAATTTAATAAGTTCCATAATATTGTGGTTTATTTGTTTAACACTACAAAGTAAATAATGGTTTATGACAACCCTATGTCAGCAGGTTTTTAGAAAATGAAGTTTTATTCAAAATTTTTTCTAATATCCCTGTTATCTTTTCTTTTAATGTTTCCGGTTCAATAATTTCTGCCTGATCAGCAAACATTAAAAACCAACGTGCAACGTGGTCAAGTGATTGAGAAAGGAATGTCATTTCCACATAATCTTCAGTTACAATTTCTGAAACAAATCCATAATAATGCTTTTGTTCCTGTAAATACATCGCAATACTTTTATCAAAACGTATAACAGCTTTTTGCAATGTAAAACTCGCCTTCATGCTCTCTTTTATTTTTTGAAACTCTTTTAATGAGGTTCGTTCCTGCTGATTTTCATCAGTAAGTTTTATATCTATTATTCTATCAGTCCTAAATTGCCTATACGTTTCACGTAAATGGCAATATCCAATAGTATACCAGTTCTCATGTTCATGAAAAATACCTATAGGTTCTATTATCCTTTCACTATTATCCTCATTACCAAAAGCACGATAAATCATTTTTACATTTTTCTTTTCGGCAATTGCCTTAAGCAATACATCAAGGATATTACCCGGAGGTGTGTTATTTCTTACTCTGTTTTTTACTATTATTTGCTCCTCAAGATTTTCAACCATTTCTTTTTCACTGCCTCGCAAAACAGATTTTATTTTATACATGGCAGAACTAAAATTTTGTTGTAGTAAACTATCCGTAAATTTCTCCATTAATTTTTCGGCAGTTATAAAAGCCATTGCTTCTTCCTGTGTAAACATAACAGGAGGCAGCCTATACCCTTCAACAATAGAATATCCTACGCCGGCTTCGCCATATAATGGCACACCAGCCTCTTCCAATGTTCGAATATCACGATAAACAGTTCTAAGGCTAATATCAAATCTATCTGCTAAGTCTTGCGCCTTAACTACCTTTTTAGACTGTAGTTGTATAAGAATTGCTGTTATTCTGTCAAAACGATTCATAGTAAATTTTTAGTTATTCAAATATAGAAGTTTTATTGTGTACCTAAAAAACGAAAAAAGCCCCATAAGGGGCTTAATATGAAATCAAAAAATTAACTTAACTCCGTACTAATGTTGCACTAGATGTAATCGCTGTATTTAATAGCTTTGATATTGGGCAGTTTCTTTCTGCTTTTGTTACCAATAACTGAAATTCATCCGTAGCTATGTTGTCAACCTTTGCTGTTAGCGAAAGATGTGAACCAACAATACTCCCATTTTGAAAATCAATATCACATTTAGTTTCTATTGAGACTACATTAAAACCAGCCTCATTAATATATGCAGTAAGTTGCATGGTAAAACAACCTGCATGTGCTGCTGCCACAAGTTCTTCAGGATTTGTGCCATTACCATCTTCAAAGCGGGTTTTAAACGAATACTGAGTATTGTTCAATACATTACTCTGGGTGGTGATTTTTCCGGCTCCCTCTTTAAGTGATCCTGTCCAGACGGCTGTTGCATTTCTTTTCATAGCATATATTCCTTATTATTTGGATCTCTAAATTAGGTATTCATTAAGCGTTTTTAATACTATTTAACAAAACATTAAAACTAACCTTTAGCTAATTAACATTTTCCATCATCGATAGCAATTTTAATGTAGTATTCCAATTACGGGTTGTTGCTTTAACCTTAAGTTTGCTTTCAATTAAGTTATTAGATAGTTTAGAATCTGATGCTTTAGATTCTAACTGAAAATAAAGTATCGTATCCACAATTTCTATAAGGTCGTTACCTATAGGCGCTAGTCGGAGTTTTTCTATATTTTCACCTGATGGTTTTTCTGAAAGAAAAGTAACGTACAATTTTTTAAAACCGGCTTCTTCTTCCGTTCTGCCTTCACTAAAAGGGTTATTATCTACTGCATGTTCAATATCTGCTAAATCAGATACAAATACTGAAACTTCAAAGCCATATTGCTTTTCAACGAGCATCTCAATATTTCTGGCAATTTTATCTTTAGAAATCTCCTTACTTTCAAAAATGATGTTGCCACTTTGTATATATGTTTTTACATTTTCATAGCCTGCTGACATCATTAATTTACGCAGATCTTCCATTTTTATAATTTTCTTTCCGCTTACATTAATACCGCGAAGCAATGCTAGATATAGAGGCATAATAATTGTTTAAGGAGATTCATAACAAAAATATTTAAATTTTATAATAATACCCTTATTTTTGCCGAATGGGAAGAAAGAAAACAGATAAGATAGTATTTGAAAATATATCGGTACTTGATGCTGGTGCCAAAGGTGTATCGGTAGCAAAAGCACCCGATGGAAAAGTAATTTTCATACCAAATGTGGTACCAGGAGATGTTGTTGACATACAGACTTTTAAAAAGAAAAAGTCGTATTATGAAGGCAGAGCCATAAAATTCCATGAATTCTCTAAGCATAGAATTGAGCCTGTATGCAGCCATTTTGGCTCTTGTGGAGGTTGCAAATGGCAAAATATGGAGTATTCTCAGCAATTATTCTATAAAAATCAAGAGGTATATAACAACCTTAAACGAATTGGTAAAGTAGATCTTCCAGATTTTGATCCTATTATGGGTTCGGAGAAACAATTCTTTTACCGCAATAAAATGGAATTTTCTTTTTCGAATGCCCGTTGGATGACTGATGCCGAAGTACAGAGCGGTGAAGAATTTGATAACCGAAATGCTCTGGGCTTCCATATTCCAAAAGCATGGGACAAAATTCTTGACATTACACATTGTAGTCTTCAGGAAGATCCGAGTAATGACATTCGTAACGAAATACGTGAATTTGCCAATACAAACGGCCTATCATTTTTTAATCCTAGAAACCACGAAGGATTACTACGTACACTTATGATTCGTACGGCTTCCACAGGTGAAATAATGGTATTAGTGCAGTTTTTTGAAGATGATAAAGAAAAGAGAGAACTGTTGCTTAATTTCCTTGCAGAACGCTTCCCTACTATAACTTCACTACAATATGTAGTAAACAGTAAAGCAAATGATACATTATACGATCAAAATATTATTTTATATAAGGGTCGTAATTACATTCTTGAAGAGATGGAAGGTCTTAAATTTAGTATTAATGCAAAATCATTTTACCAAACAAATTCTGATCAGGCATACGAATTATATAGTATAACTCGTGAATTTGCTGGTTTAACAGGTAATGAACTTGTGTATGATCTTTATACAGGAACCGGAACTATTGCTCAGTTTGTTTCTAAAAAGGCTCGTAAAGTAATTGGTGTAGAAGCTGTACCAGAAGCCATTGCAGATGCTAAAGAAAACGCTATACGTAATAATATTACAAACTGCGACTTTTTTGTGGGCGATATGAAAGTAGTTTTTAACGAAGAGTTTATTGCTACTCATGGTAAGCCTGATGTTATTATTACTGATCCGCCACGTGATGGTATGCATAAAGATGTTGTAGATCAGATATTAAAAATAGCTCCGGAAAAGGTTGTATATGTAAGTTGTAATTCAGCTACACAAGCCCGGGACCTGGCTTTAATGGATGAAAAATATAAAGTTACCCGCGTGCGCCCGATTGATATGTTCCCACAAACGCACCATGTAGAAAATGTTGTACTTTTAGAAAAAAGATAATTAACCGGTAATTCGTTTATGAAAAGATTAATAGCTTCTATAGCACTTTTACTGATAATTTCCACTTACCTTTTAAGTTGTGAGAAAGACGATATCTGTGCCGGTACTACTCCTACTACTCCCAGTTTATTTATTGAATTTTACCAAAAGGAAAGTCCTAGTGAACCCAAATTTATTAGTAAACTGGAATATTATGTTGAAGGATCAATAAAGGTAGATAGTGTTAAGAATGTAAACAACATGAAACTACCATTAAGAACAGATTCAGATATAACAAAATGGTATTTAAGATACAATGGAACTGAAGGAACTGTGAAATTTACTAATACCGATATTCTTGAATTTCATTATAAAAGAACAAGAACTTATGTATCTCGTGCCTGTGGTTATAAAGCAACTTTTAAACTTGATCCAGAACCTAACCCATTTTTAACCGATTTTAATGACGATGATTTTTGGATAACAGATCTTAATGTAATAACAACCAATATAGAAAATGAAGATAAAGCACATATCAAAATCTATTTATAGTCTTTTATTGTTGGCTTCATTTTCTGGGTTTACACAAGAATTAGAAAAAAAGCCCACTGATAGCATAACATCTGCTGCCATAACCCCTGTACGATTAGACAGATATGGTATACGTGTAGGGGTAGATTTATCTCGACTAGGCAGATCACTTTATCAGGATTCATTTAGAGGCTTCGAAGCAGTTGCAGATTACAGACTTACTAAAAAAATATATGCTGCCGGAGAATTAGGCACTGTAGATTTTACTATTGATGACGATCAGCTAAATTTTACTACCAAAGGAAGCTATTTCAAAATCGGGTTTGATTACAATGCTTATCAAAACTGGCTTGATATGGAAAATATGATATATGTTGGTGTTCGTTATGGTTTCTCTTCTTTTAGTCAAAACCTGAATTCTTATAAAATATACGATAAAAACGGTTATTTCGAGGATACTGTGGTTTATCCCGACAAAAAATATAGTGACCTTACAGCTCATTGGGGAGAAATTATTGGAGGTATTAAAGCAGAAGTTTTGGACAACCTATTTCTTGGGTTTAGCGTAAGGCTTAACTTCCTGTTTACAGATAAAAAACCAGATGATTTTGATAATCTATATATCCCTGGATTTAATCGAACCTATGACGGGACATTTGGTGCTGGTTTTAATTATACCCTTTCTTATTTTATTCCTTTCTACAAAAAGAAAGTACTCCCCGAAAACAAAAAATAACACATAAGGTCTTTAAATATTAAGTTAAATCGAATTATTTTTAGACTTGACAGAAATAAAAAGCCCTGGCATATATCATGTTCAGGGCTTTTACAACTAAATTCTCATTAAATCTCAAATATTTAAATACATCTATTGCTTTATTTTAAATTACTGAACAAATTCCATTGTTTTTACTTCATTTGCAGCAGCTACCATTTCAAGCAGTGCTTTTTTTGTTTCATCCCAATGACGGGTTTTTAGTCCACAATCCGGATTTACCCAAAGCTGATCGGCAGGAATTACTGCTTTAGCCTTTTCTAAAAGTTTTATCATTTCATTTTTAGAAGGTACTCTTGGTGAATGAATATCATAAACGCCTGGACCAATATCATTCGGATATTTAAAATCTGCAAAAGCATCTAATAATTCCATCTGCGAACGGGAACATTCAATCGTAATCACATCGGCATCCATATCGGCAATATTTTGGATAATATCATTAAACTCCGAATAACACATATGCGTATGGATTTGTGTAGTATTTTCAACACCACTTGCAGAAATTCTAAAAGCTTCTACCGCCCATTTCAGGTAAGCTTGCCATTCTATTTTTCTTAATGGCAACCCTTCCCTAATAGCAGGCTCATCAATTTGGATAACTTTAATCCCTGCTTTTTCCAAATCCACAACTTCATCGCGAATAGCCAGAGCTATTTGTTTACAAGTAACGGAACGAGACTGGTCGTTACGTACAAAAGACCATTGCAGAATAGTAACAGGGCCTGTAAGCATTCCTTTCACCCATTTGTTGGTTAATGATTGAGCATATTCCGACCAATAAACTGTCATTGGATTCGGACGATGTACATCGCCATAAATGACTGGAGGTTTCACACATCTGCTACCATAACTTTGTACCCACCCATTTTTAGTGAATGTAAACCCTGCCAATTGTTCTCCAAAATACTCCACCATATCATTACGTTCAAATTCTCCATGAACCAAAACATCCAACCCAATTTCTTCCTGCCAACTAATGGCTCTTTGTGTTTCTTCCTTTAACAATAGGTCATACTGTCCAACACTAATTTCTCCTTTTTTAAATTTTGCTCTCCAGGTACGAACTTCTGTTGTTTGTGGAAAAGAACCTATAGTTGTAGTTGGAAACAATGGAAGTTGTAATACATTTTGTTGTTCATTCTTGCGTATAACAAAAGGACTTTTTCTTCTGGCGTCTGCTTCTGTAATCCCAACAACACGTTGCTTTACAAACTCATTATGTATTAATTTAGAAGTTTTTCGACTTTCTTTAGCCTTTTTGTTTTCTTCAAACTTTTCTAAAGTTTCTGTATCAGGATTTTCAGTAGAAAGTTTTTTAAGTAATACAACTTCCTCTATCTTTTGTTTGGCAAATGCTAACCATTGCTTTATTTCCGGAGTAAGTACATTATCATTAGTTTCCAAATCCAAATCGCAAGGTGAATGCAAAAGCGAGCAAGAAGGAGCAATCAAAATACGTTCTCTTCCCAATTTATCAATTCCTTTTTGTATAAACTGAAGGGATTGTTCAAAGTCATTTTTCCAGATATTCCTACCATCAACAATACCTAAAGACAAACTCGTTTTTTCTGGAATGACATTCAAAATCTCATCCAGTTGTTCAGGGCAACGTACCAAATCGATATGCAAAGCACATACAGGCAAAGAAACAGCTAAAGAAAGATTATCTTTCAATCCATCAAAATAAGTAGTTACAATTATTTTAAGGTGTGGAAATTCCTTTCTAATAACAGAATAAACATATTTAAAAGCTTCCTTCGCTTTTTCGTTTAAATCCAATGCCAGGAACGGTTCATCAAATTGAATCCATTCAACTCCCTGAGCTTTCAGTTCGGTTAAAATTTGTAGATAAACTGGCAAGAGTTTTTTCACCAAGTCAAGTTTATCAAAATCTTGCTCTTTTTCTTTCCCCAATAAAAGATAAGAAATTAAACCTATGATGACAGGTTTAGCATTAATACCAGCTTGTTTAGCACCTGTATATTCATTAATTATTTTATTAGAAAATAATTTGAACTCCTGGTTTTTATAAAATTCTGGAACAATGTAATGATAATTTGTATCAAACCATTTAGTCATTTCCATAGCTGTAATATCTAAACCATCTTTTTGATAACCTCTTGCCATTGCAAAATACAGATCTAATTCTGAATTAGATTTGTTTAAAATCACTTCATGATATCGTTCAGGAATAGCACCTACAGTCAAAGACATATCCAATACCTGATCGTAATATGAAAAATCATTACACGGAACCAAATCAATTCCGGCATCATGCTGTAATTTCCAATTCTGAATAGAAATATCCCTGCTTATATTGCGCAGTTCTACTGCCGATAATTTGCCTGACCAATATTGCTCGCAGGCTTTTTTGAGTTCTCTGTTGCTACCAATTCGCGGATAGCCAAGATTGTGCGTTAGCATCTTTTCAACTTTTTAAATGGTTAATAATCATCATTATAAGAAGCCTTTTATTACTTCGGACATTTTACGAAAAGAAGTAGAGGAAAGAAAAATGCATATACAATAAACTAAGACACAATTCTCCCATTCAGGTTGTGTTTATGTGTAAATACATCTGTCTGACGTAAGACTTCAAATCGCGAAAGCATAGTCAATTCGGAACAGGCAGGTCTCCTGACTTGTAACGGTTTTCATCTTCCTTCCCGCTAAAGCAGTGGATACTCTTGGATGAAAACGTTAGTTATGTTACTTACAGTTGCGCGACAGTTCGTGATTTACACACGATTCCCTATTAATTTGCATCTAAGCAAAACTCTTTCCTTTTGATGAAGTATGTAAAGAACTTATTATAATTTAGCACCTAAATCCACAAAAGACTTAAATGCTTCACAAAAGTATACATAAAGATTATATTACTTTAAAATAGATATTTATTAAGTTTAAAATTCTATAATTTTAGTTTTAAAAGAATTTAATACCTTTGAATATTATTTTTGAACCCCTAAAAAGAAAATTATCCCATGGAAGGACTTGATGAGACAGATTTACTACTCTTGAAAATATTAAGTAATGACTCAAACTTTACCATTAAAGAGTTAGCATCGAAGGTTAATTTATCACCATCGCCGGTTTTTGAAAGGGTCAAAAAATTGGAGAGTACAGGATATATTAAAAAATATATAGCTCTCCTTGACTCCGAAAAATTAAATTATGGTTTTATCGTATTTTGTAATATAAAACTCAAACAGCACGAAAAAAGCGTTGGTCACCAATTCGTTGAAGACATCTTACAAATTGATGAAGTAGTCGAATGTTATAATATTTCGGGGGATTATGATTTCTTGTTGAAAGTATATGCTAAGAGTATGAAACATTATCAGGATTTTGTTTTTAACAAATTAGGGTCGGTAGGAAGCATTGGAAGTACACATAGTACGTTTGTGATGTCTGAAATAAAAAACTCCTATAATATCAATTTTTGATATAACTGATCCATTTCAAATAAAAACCCTGCCTCCCAAATTAAGAAAGGCAGGGTTTTTCACAACTAAAATCCTCTTAAGATCTGTGTGTGCTTATCGTTTTAAAGAGAAATGCGATTTAAATTCTTTGGTGGTTGGAGTATCTCCTATGTATTCTTTATAGGTTACTGTGAACCAGTAATCGGTGGATGGTACTGGGTTGCCGTTAAAAGTTCCATCCCATCCTTCTCCGTTGGCTGCGATCTGTTTGATCAGCTTGCCATAACGGTCAAAGATGTAGATCGTAGCATCGGTCTGTTCTCCAAGCCCAA